>Ga0209162_1000213_pt1 | contig 64992 bp, 56 predicted proteins | sample YNPNPMetaG_FD_187121 | JGI IMG/M metagenome (GOLD analysis project Ga0209162, IMG submission 187121) | Anoxygenic and chlorotrophic microbial mat microbial communities from Yellowstone National Park, USA - YNP NP MetaG (SPAdes) (version 2) ...
TGATGGAAAACCTTATTTTATTGTGGCAAAACATCTGCATTCTTACAGGGTGGAAGGTGTGTTTCTCAGCCGAAAATGAGGGTAGGAATTACGCAGTTGAAAGGCTGCTCGAAAGTTTGTAACCGAAAACGACAACTTCTGTCATTCTGAGCGAGCTGCAGATGAGTGTTCAGGCAGGCTACGGTTGCCCGAAGTTCAACGGTTACTACAACGGCTGTGAGGTTGCCTCATGGGTGGACCTGACGCTGGGGTTAAGCACCACGATAGACATAAGCAAGGGCTGGCAGGTGAAGCCGACGTTGTGGTTCAGCACGCTGCTGGACAAACGCCTGCTGGCGGGGCAGCCGAACCGGCAGAACGTGTGGTTCAGCGTGGAATGGTGCCGGAAGCAATAAAGGCGCCATCCGCAAACGGTTTGCAATTCCCTGCGAAATGGAGGTATACTGAAACTGGAAAACTCAGAACCGCGCAGCGAATCGCCGCCGGGCGATACGCATCCGCTAGGGGAGCCGACTACGGCTGAGACCTCGCAGATGGCGAGGAACCCTCGGAACCTGATCCGGGTAATACCGGCGTAGGGAAGCGGAGTGGCGAACGAAAGACGTGTCAATCCTCGCGCCGCTTCTCTGCCGAGAGGCGGCGTTTTCGCTGGCGCGACAGCCAAAGGAGGATTGCACCATGCAAGCAAAGCGCGGTTTCACGCTCATCGAGTTGCTGGTGGTCATCGCGATTATCGCGATTCTGGCGGCGATCCTGTTCCCCGTTTTCTCGCAAGCCAGAGAGCGCGCTCGCGTGGCGACCTGCATCTCCAACGCCCGCCAGATTGGTCTGGCGGTTCGGATGTATGTGCAGGATTACGACGAGACCTTCCCCATCTTCCATGCTTACAACAGCCAGCCGCCCGCGGGTCAGCCGGGGCATCTGGGGGTGGAGGTCTCGCTGGAGCCGTACACCAAGAACAAGCCCATCTTCAGGTGCCCCAGCGACACGGGCAGCCCCTATCAGCAGCGCGATGTGCCGGGCACCAACTCCTACTGGCAGGCGTACGGTTCCAGTTACCGCTTCACCCACTGCTGTTACACCGTGATATGCGGCTTCTCCACGCAGAACAATCTGGAGGTGTGCAGCAACTTCGGTTACCAGCAGAAGATTGTCACCGACGCCAGCTTCGTGAACCCGGCGCAGACGCGCATCATGCGCGACGAGATGTTCCCCTTCTTCAGCCGAACCGTGCCGGGCTACGAGAAGTATGGCTACGACTTTGACCCGCCGTACGACTACTTCCGCATGTGGCACTCACAGGGCGGAAGCCTGATTTTCGCGGATGGGCATGCGAAGTTCGTGGCATCGTCGAAGGAGTTCGACGAGACGCTGGTGTCGCCGGAGGGTCTGCCCAGCGGCGGTGGCTCGTACCCCAACGAGTATTACTGGATGTGTGACTAATGTGTTTCGGGGGATGGATTGCCCATCCCCCGAGATTCTCAGCCCATATTCAGGAGGTAGGCTTTGCGCAAGGACGCTTTCACCTTGATAGAACTGCTTGTTGTTATCGCCATCATCGCCGCGCTGGCTGGTCTGCTTTTCCCCGTGCTGGCGCGCGCCCGCGAGTCGGCACGCAAAACAACCTGCCAGGGCAACCTGAAGCAAATCGGCATGGCGTTCCAGCTCTATCTGAACGACTACGACTCATCCTATCCATGTAACGGCGACCCCAACCTGTGGATGGGGCGCAACTGGCGTGTGCTGATTCAGGACTACCTGCCTGGGGGACGTATGTGGAGTCGACCGCCCGGCTACCGCGAACCAGTTTCGGTGAGGCATAGCGATGTGCTGTGGTGTCCCTCCGACTCGCGAGCCGCCCAGAACTGGGAGCGCACCTCTTACGCATACTCCGCTGCCTTTTTTCATTCTCCTGAGCAGATTAACGGGCTGGCATCCGCGCTGAGCAGCAGTACCTGTGCCAACGCTGGCGCAATTGTCTCCGCCTTGCGCATGTTACCTGTGCAGGCACAGCACGAAAGCGGCGTGCTGTTTTCCGCGCAGAAGGTGCTGGTTGCCGAATGGCTGAGCAATCACGAGCCGTTCGCCACGGATTGCGGTTTCTGGAGCTGGCAGGGCAGTGCGAACTTTCTGTTTGCGGATGGGCATGCCAAGTACCTGCGTCGTCGGCAGATAGCTCCTGCGGTGAACAACCTGCCCGATGCCAACCTTACCTGGCAGGGCATAGGGGGAAGGGACGTTCCGTAATCATCACCGAGAAGGAGAACAGCGGTAGCCAGAGCACAAAACATCGGGAGCAGCGAGCAACAAACACTGGAGGGCGAGGCTCCTACCGAGCCGTAAACCCCTCCCCGTAGGTGGGGAGGTCGGGTGGGGGTTCGGCTCACAAGGAGGTTCGCTCTCCAAGCGGCGAATTCAGCGCAAGGAGGAGAATGCCCATGCAATGGATAGACCTCAGCGTGCCGCTGAGAGCGGGTATGCCCACCTATCCGGGTGATGCCCCTTTCGAGATGAAGCCTTTGCTGCGCATTGCGGACGGTAAGGTGTGCAACCTCTCTGCCCTGCAGATGGGCACGCACACCGGCACACACGTAGACCCGCCCTGGCACTTTGTGGATGATGGTATTCGGGTAGACCAGCTACCTCTGGACGTGCTTATCGGCAAAGCGTATGTGGTGAGTGTGCGCGGTGTAGGCGATGTAACCGCAGAAACACTTGCCGCAGCGGGTGTGCCGGAGGATGTCCATCGCCTGCTGATTCAGACCGATAACTCCTTCGGCGCATGGGACAAAACCGACTTTCAGCCCAACTTTGTGTACCTTGCACCCGATGGAGCGGAGTGGATTGTGCAGAAAGGCGTTCGTCTGGTAGGAATAGATTATCTCTCCATCGAGCAGTTTCGCGCGCCCCAGCCTCTGGCGCACCGCACCCTGTTGAGCAGCGGAGTTATTGTGATAGAAGGACTGGATTTGCGTCCACTGACACAGGGCTGGGTAGAGCTTATCTGCTTGCCTCTTCGGATTGAAGGGGGCGACGGTGCTCCTGCACGAGTGGTAGCGAGACGCATAGAATGAGTGCCAGAGGGACAGGCGAGCACGCCTTCTGGCGAAGGTTAAAACACACGCAACGGCTCCGCAGGAGCCTCGCCCTCCAGTTGGCGTCGGGTGCGCTAGCTGGAGGGCGAGATTTCTCGTGAGCCAATGGTTTGGTGACGACCTGCCGCTAATGCACCGGCACCGACATTTCGGGCTGTGCGGTTTCTACCCCCAGCTGCACCTCACGCAGGTGGCGTGCGGCATCTTCAGGCGTAGTCACGTTGATGTAGATGCCCGTGCCCAACTCGAACCCAGCAGCGATGGTCAGCCTCGGCATGATAGACAGGTGCCACTGGAAATAGTGGTAGTTGCGTTCCTGATTGATCGGCGCGGTATGCAGCGTGAAGTTATAGGGTGGATGGTTGAGCGCGATGTCCATGCGCAACAGCACTTCTTTCAGGATATGCGCAAACGCCCTCGCCTGCTCGCGGTCGATCTGCGTGAAGGATGGTTGATGCCGCCGCGGCACAATCCACGTCTCGAACGGGTATTTGGAGGCGAAGGGCGTAAACGCCAGAAACTCCTCGTTCGCCACCACCACGCGCTCGCCGAATCGCTCCTCCTGCCGCACCATGTCGATGTACACACATCGCTCATGCAGGTCGTAGTATAGAGATGCGCCTTCGATGCGCCGGCGCACATCGGCAGGCACCATAGGCAGAGCAATCAGCTGCGAGTGCGGATGCTCCAGCGACGCACCTGCCACACGTCCATGGTTACGGAACACCATGATGTACTGGAACCGCTTGTCCTGCGCGAGGTCCAGCGAGCGGTCGCGGTACATCCAGATGACTTCTTCCAGCTGCTGTTCGGGCATCAACGCGGGGTGGTGGTCATGGCGAGGCGTTTCGATAATCACCTCGTGAGCGCCGACACCGTTCATGTAGTCGTACATGCCGATGCCGCTCCGCTCCAGGTCACCCTCGATAGCCAGTGCGGGAAACTTGTTGGGCACCACGCGCACCCACCAGTCGGGGGTGTTTGGATAAGTTCCTGCCTTGCGGTAGGAAGCCACCTCCGGCGGCGTCTGATGTTCGTTGCTGGGGCAAAATGGGCACTCCGGCACGTACTCCGCTCGCCTCTCTATCACCTCGCTCGTCTTGAAATCCGACGGGCGTTTGCTTCGCTCGGTCGCGATAATCACCCATTCCCGGGTGACGGGGTCTTTTCTCAGTTGTGGCATGGTCGACCTCTCCTTACATCAACAATCTGATACGTGGTAGGCGCCACTTGTTTATCCACTGAATGCTTTCCACAAGTTGCAGCTGCACGCCATACCAGTTTTTTGCTCTGGATTCCGAATCTTGCGAAACGTACTGCTGGTATACTTCCTGTTGCTATGCATTTATTAGACGTTTGTTTACAAGATATGGTTCCTCGTACTCTTGACAGGCGCCCGTCCCTTCGGGCATCATGTTGGTATGAACATCTGGACGGATACGCACTGTCACCTGAACCACCCGGATTTCGCCTCCGACGCAGGGCTTGTCTGGAGCCGCGCAAAGGATGCTGGCGTACACGCGGCGGTTGTGGTGGGATACGACCTCGCCAGCAGTGAGTCCGCACTGCAAGTTGCGGAACGGCTCGACGGCTGCTGGGCGTCGGTCGGTATCCACCCGCATGATGCCGTGCAGTGTGATGAAAACGCCCTGCTTCAGCTGCACCGGCTGGCATCGCATCCCCGCGTGACGGCAATCGGCGAAATCGGTCTGGACTACTACCGCAACCTCTCGCCCAAAGACGCGCAGCAGCAGGCTCTGGAGCAGCAGATTAATCTGGCTCTGCAGTTACGGCTGCCGGTCATTATCCACTGTCGCGATGCCTATGATGACCTGCTGCCCATACTGGCTCGCTATCCCCTGCGTGGGGTGTTGCACTGCTTCAGTGGTGAACTGCATCACGCACAACGCGCGGTGGAGATGGGCTGGTACCTGGGAATAGGGGGCGTCGTGACCTTCAAGAACGCCCACACACTGCGCGAGGTCGTACAGCGAGTGCCGCTGGAAAACCTGCTGCTGGAAACGGATGCACCCTATCTCGCGCCGATGCCTCACCGCGGCAAGCGCAACGAGCCTGCCTATATCCCGCTGATTGCCCGGATGGTCGCCTCGTTGAAGAACGTCCCCCTCGAGGAGCTGGCAACGGTAACCACTCAAAACGCTCGTTGTCTGTTTTCGTTAGAGGAGCGATACCGGTGAGATTATCGGCTTTGTAAGGTGATTTTTAGAGGGTAACAGCACTGGTTAGCCCGCAACACCCTGCGTTGTGCAAAGAGCCACACCTGGTCGCGATGACAAATCGCGAACCGGGATGAGGCTCGACGGGAACCTTGCTCTCCGAACAGACTTGCAGGGAGCCTGTCCCTGCAAAACGTATAAATCGATGGAACCAAGCGCAAGGAGGCATACCCATGAGCACACTCACCCGAGAACAGGCGCAAAAGCGACTGGAAGAGCTGCGGCGATTGATTGAACACCACAACTACCTCTACTATGTGCTGGACCAGCCCGAGATTTCCGATGCCGAGTACGATGCCCTCATGCGCGAACTGCTGCAGCTGGAGGAGCAGTTCCCCGACCTGCGCACGCCCGACTCGCCTTCCATGCGGGTGGGTGCGCCGCCTCTGGAGGCGTTTGCCACACATACCCATCGCCAGCCCATGCTCAGTCTCGATAACGCCTTCGGGGCGGAGGAACTGCGTGCCTTCGACCAGCGCATCAAGCGGTTTCTGGGTATGACGCCTGACCAGCCCATCGAGTACGTGGCGGAACTGAAGATAGACGGACTGGCGATTTCGCTGACCTATGTGGACGGTGTGTTTGTGACGGGCGCGACGCGCGGAGATGGCATTCAGGGCGAGGGCGTGACCCAGAACCTGCGCACCATTCACGCCATCCCCCTGCGCCTGCGGCAGCCTGCGTCCGCTCCCTCCTCCCTGTTCGACGAGCCGGTGCCCATCCCGTCGTTTGTGGAGGTGCGCGGCGAGGTGTACCTCACCCACGACGAGTTCCGCCGCATCAACGAGGAACGCGAGCAAACGGGCGAACCCACCTTCGCCAACCCGCGCAACGCCGCGGCGGGCTCAGTGCGCCAGCTGGACCCGCAGATTACCGCCAAACGCCGCCTCAGTCTGTTCGCTTATGGCATCGGCGCGATAGAGGGAGCCAGCTTCAGCACGCACTGGCAGATTCTGCAGACGCTGAAGGCATGGGGGTTTCCGGTCAATCCGCACGCGCGCGTGTGTGACGGCATTGAGCAGGTGGTCGCCTTCTGTGAAGAATGGACGGCGCGCCGCCAGGAGCTGAACTACGATGTGGACGGGGTGGTGGTGAAGGTCAACTCCGTGCTGATGCAGCAGGATTTGGGATACGTGCAACGCAGCCCCCGCTGGGCAATTGCTTATAAGTTTCCCGCCCAACAGGCGCGCACGCGCATTCTGGATGTGCGCTGGCAAGTGGGACGCACGGGCGCGCTGACCCCGGTTGCCATCATGGAGCCGGTGGAGGTCGGCGGGGTAACCGTCTCGCGGGCAACCCTGCACAACGAGGACGAAATTGCCCGCAAAGGCGTGATGATTGGAGACGTGGTGGTGATTCAACGCGCAGGCGATGTCATCCCCGAGGTGGTGTCGGTCGTGGAGGAGGAGCGCGACGGCGATGAGCAGCCTATCATACGCCCGCAAACCTGCCCCGAGTGTGGCGCACCGGTAGAGAAGCCCGAGGGGGAGGCGGTGGCACGGTGCGTGAACCTGGCGTGTCCTGCGCAGATTGTAGAGCGCATCAGGCACTTTACGTCGCGCAACGCGATGAACATCGAAGGCTTCGGCGATAAGTGGGTACAGCGACTGTTCGAAGAGGGCATCATCCGCGACCCTGCTGACCTCTATCACCTGAAGAAGGAAGACATGCTGCCGCTGGAACGCATGGGCGAAAAGCTGGCGGAGAACCTGCTGAACTCGGTGGAGCGCAGCAAGCAGGTGCCGCTATCCCGATTCATTTATGCGCTGGGCATTCGGCATGTGGGGGAGCGTGCCGCGCAGCTGCTTGCCGAGTATCTGGGCAGTCTGGACGCGCTGATGAACGCCACCGAAGAGCAGTTGCTGCAGATACCCGAAATCGGGCCTGCCACCGCCCGTGAAGTGGTGGAGTTCTTCCGCCGCGAGGAGAACCGCAAAGTGATACAGAAGATGCTGGACGCCGGGGTCACCCCTATCGCCGAGCGCCAGAAGCGTTCCGACGCCTTCGCGGGATTGACCTTCGTGTTCACCGGCGCGCTGCGGCACTTCACCCGCGAGCAGGCGGAGGCACTGGTGCGCGAGCTGGGCGGCAAAGCCGCCAGCAGTGTCAGCAGGCAGACCAGCTATGTGGTTGTCGGCGAGAGCCCCGGCTCCAAGTACCAAAAGGCTCTGCAGTTGGGCGTGCCGGTGTTGACCGAAGAGCAGTTTCTGCAGATGGTAGAACAGGCACAGCGGGGATGAGAGCGATTGTCAAACGGTTCTGCGACACACCACAGACAGCAAGGAGAAAGAGAACTTTTCGATGTTCTCTGTGTCCTTTGCAATAGACTGCCTGGAGGTTTACCATGAGAGCTCGAAACCTGTGGTTCCTCGTCTTTGGCGCACTGGTCTTCCTCACACTGATGACGGGGGGCATCCTCTTCCTGATGTGGACTGCGCCGCCCGACGTGCCCATTCCGTCTCTCCCTACCCCGCCGGACAACGCCTACCCTGCCCTCCTGCAGCTGGTGCGGAAAACACAGCATTTGCAGGCAAGCACACCCGGTCTGCAACAGATTGCGCGGAGGGTCTATCAGCCCAGCGCGGGAGTGTCCACGTTGCGTCGATACGTCGCCGCCTATGAGCCGGTTCGCCGCGAATACCGAAAGCTACTGTCAAAGCCATCGGTCGCGACCGACTGGGATAGTGTGACGGCTATCATCGAACCCGCCGCCACGTTCCGCGAGTGGGCACGAGTGGAAGCTGCCGACATTCGGCTCGCTTTTCAGGAGGGCGATGACGCCAGAGCCGTCGACGACCTGCGCACCACCCTGCTGCTAGCAGAGGCGATACGCAACGGCGCGCCCATCATACGGTATCTCGTCGGGGAGGCGATGATATCCATCGCCACGACCACTTTCACCAGAGACTTTGCGAAACTCTCCCCTGCCGGTTGCGACCGTGTGGTGCAGGTGGTGCGCGAGTGGGAGCAGAAGCGTGTTCCCTTCTGGCAGACTCTGGAGGGCGAGAAGCGGTTCACCATCGCTATGTACCATGCCATGTATGAAGGCGGTGAGCGGATGGCGAGGCAGTTTGGTACACCGTCGGGGGCGGGTATACCCCGTTATATGGTCAGAATCATGAACCTGCGAGCCGCCACGCGCGAGGCAGCACGGATATACGACAAAGCCATTGCCGAAGCCAAAAAGCCCCTGCTCCAGAGGAAGCCGCCGGGCACGCCGGGTCACCCACTCAATCAGGGCTTGATGACGACCGTGTTCAGCCAGTCGGCGGACAAATCTGCGGTGAGCGTGACGCGCTTGCGCCTGCTGGCTTGTGCGGCAGCGGTGCGTGCCTATCGAATGCGCCACGGCAGCTATCCGCGCACCTTGGCTGAAGCAGGTGTTGCCGATTTGAATCACGACCCCATCACCGGTGGCGAGTTCGTGTATCGCCCCGGCGCGAAAGGGTTCCTGCTGTACTCCAGAGGGGTGGATGGTCAGGATGATGGAGGCAAACGGGTGGAGGAATCGCGAATCTTCCAGGCAAAAGGGGATATCTCCCTGATATCCTACTCTGTACCCAATGCCACCGCTGCCACCCCGCCCGGTGCGGAGGTGTGGCTGAGATGAGAACAGGAGGGCAGACATGTCGGACGCTTTCGCCATTTGCAAGCTCTACAAATACCTGCGCGTGGTGGATGTGTGTGATGCGCTGGACGGCATCGGCTATTTCGACCTGACGCTGATGTCGCCCGAGATACGTCCTTTGTGGAGCGGAATGCGTTTCTGGGGAGTCGCATTGACCGTCCGCTGCGTGCCCGCTAATCGACCCATGTGGAAGCTGAACACCACCGAGGAGATTGTGAACGCACATGGCATCTGGTTCAAAGAGGTAGGGCACATCGGCTTCGAGCATCTCATTCAGCCTGGGCATGTGATTGTCACCGACACGGGAGGCAGCAAAGAGGTAGGCTTCTGGGGGTCGGCGAACAGCCTTGGGGCGGTCGCGGCAGGGGCGGTAGGTATCATCACGGACGGCTACGCACGGGACACCTACGAACTCACCCTGCAGAAAACGCCCATCTGCTGTCGCGCACGCGGACGCACCATCATTCCGGGACGTATCGAGGTCGCAGAAGTGCAGACCAAGATCGGCTGCGGCGGTGTGCAGGTACGTCCGGGCGACATCGTGGGTGCAGATGACGACGGCGTGGTGGTAGTGCCGCTGGAGGTGGCAGAAGAGGTCGCCAGACACGCCCGCGCCGTGCTGCTGGCGGATATGCGTGCCCGCCGCCAGCTGTACGAACGGCTGGGCATGGCACCAGACCATACGGTAGACTACGAAACGGTAGAGCGATACTACGCAGAGCTGGAGGCATAGACCGATGTACCGAGTGGCGTTTATCGGACTGGGAACGATGGGTTACCCGATGGCGGGACATCTCGCCAAACAGCATGAGACGGTGGTGTGGAACCGTACCGCCAGCAAAGCGCAGGCGCACGCGCAGCAGTATGGCTCGCACGCCGTCGCAGACCTGAAAGAGACAGCGCAGGCGGAGTTCATCTTTACCTGCCTGCCCACCAGTGTGGAAGTGGAAGCGATAGTGGAACAGGTGTTGCCTGCCTTGAAACCGGGCACGGTGTGGATAGACTGCACCAGCGGCGACCCCAACCACAGTCGACGCATCGCCGAGCGCCTGCGCTCGGCAGGATGTGACTTTCTGGATGCACCTGTTTCTGGGGGTAAGGTAGGCGCAGAGGCGGGTAACCTGACGGTAATGGTCGGCGGTAGCCAGCAAACGTTTAACCGCGCCCTGCCTGTGATTCAGGCGTTTGCGGGCAAGGTGTTCCATGTGGGCGACGTGGGCGCAGGACACGCGGTGAAAGCGGTGAACAATATGCTGCTCGCCATCGGGCTGCTGGCGACCGCTGAGGGGCTGGTCACGCTGGCGAAACAGGGGGTAGACCCTGCCATTGCGCTGGAGGTCATCAACGTCAGCTCGGGGCGGTGCTTCGCCAGCGAGGTGCACTTTCCGGAGCGCGTGCTGACGCGGGCGTTCCCCAACACCTTCAGCCTTGCCCTGCTGGCGAAGGACGCGCGAATCGCCGTCTCCATCGCACGGGAGGCGTATGTGCCCGTTCCGCTCATGCAGCTGGCGGCGGAGATGTTCGAGATGGCGAAGCGACAGATTGGCGGCGACGTGGACCACACGGCAGTGGTGCAACTCATCGAGTCGTGGGCAGGCACCAAAATCGCCCCCAAACAGGGAACATGAGCCTACCCACCGCCCGGTTCACAGGTTTATGGAGAGGAGGAGACAACACATGCGTGGTAAGACGCTGATTTCCCTGCTGATCGCTGCCCTGCTGGTTGCCGGTTGCGCGAAAAAGCAAGCGCAGACTGGTACCCTTACTACAGAGAAGAAGTGGCGGGTGGGAGTGACCCTGCTGACCAAGCAGCACCCCTTCTATCAGGAGCTGGAAGCCGCGATGCGCGAGACGGCAGAGAAGGAGGGTATCGAGCTGCTTATCCAGAGCGCGGAGTTCAACCTTGCCGACCAGACCGCGCAGGTAGAAAACTTCCTGACCAGCGGCGTAGACGCGCTCATCATCTGTCCGGTGGACTCGGCGGGCATTGCGGGCGCGGTGAAGAAGGCGAACGCCGCCAAAGTACCGGTGTTTACCGCCGACATCGCCGCGCAGGGCGGTGACGTGGTGTGCCACGTGGCGTCGGACAACGTGCAGGGCGGTAGGCTGGCAGGCGAATATCTGGCGAAGCTGCTGGGTGGGAAGGGCAAAGTGGTGATTATCGACCACCCGGTGGTGACCAGCGTGCAGGATCGCACGCGCGGCTTCATGGAAGCCATCTCCAAATACCCGGGCATTCAGGTAGTTGACCGCCCACCCGGCGACGGAGTGCGCGACAAAGCGATGGCGGTCACCGAGACCATGCTGCAGAAGCATCCGGATTTGGCAGGCATTTTCGCGATTAACGACAGCACTGCGCTGGGCGCGCTGAAAGCGGTGGAGAGCATGGGGCGCACCAACGTGGTTATCGTCGGCTACGACGGCGACCCCGAAGCGCGGCGGGAAATCCTGCGGGGCAGCGCACTCAAGGCGGATGCCGTGCAGTTTCCCCGTAAAATCGGCAGCACGGTGGTGGAAATGGTGGCAAAGCATCTGCGTGGCGAACCGGTTCCCAAACTGGTTCCCATCCCCTGCGACATCATCGACAAGCAGAAGCTGGAGCGCGAGCCATCGCCGTAGCAGACTGGAGAGTCGGGCTGGGGTTGCCTCACGGAGTTTTCAGCCAACATCTCCGATGTTGTCAGTCGGGTTGTGCGCGGAGCGTACGGCAATACGATGCTTTCCCGTCGAGATGAGCGTCAGCGAAGTATCTCCGTTGGCTTAATGTTCTTAGAGATTCTTCGCTTCACTCAGAATGACAATCATGATGACATATTCTTGTCATGCTGAGCGTCAGCGAAGCATCTCATCCTTTTCGACAACACCCTGAACGGCGGACGCTGGACGGAGGCAGATGGTACCCGCAGGTCATCGGCGACCCAACGGAGCTCGGCGCCGACTAGCTGGCAGGCAAAACCGCACGACTGTACCTGAGCGGCATCTCGGAGTACGAATTGGTGTTTGAGCGAGGGGGCTGACCTTTCTTGCGCTGCACCGTACATGTTACAATATGAGCGGTAACAACTCGCTTGCGGAAGGTGGTTTCGGAATGATAGAATCCTTTGTCCGCGTGAAGCAGGCGTTGCAGGCGCCAATTGGTTCGGAACTCACGGTGAATGGCTGGGTGCGCACCCGGCGCGATGTGGGACGCATCTCCTTTGCGGAGATCAACGACGGCTCCTGCCTGCGCAACCTGCAGGTCGTTATTGAGGAGGGTCTTCTCAGCGACGAGCAGCTCTCCAAAATCACCACAGGCGCGTGCGTGTCGGTGAAGGGCACGCTGGTCGAGTCCCCTGCGCCCGGGCAACCGGTGGAGCTGCGCGCGCGGTCCATCACCATTCTGGGACCGGCAGACGCCGCAACCTACCCACTCTCCAAAAAGCGGCACTCGTTCGAGTATCTGCGCGAGATTGCGCACCTGCGCCTGCGTTCCAACACCTTCGGCGCGATGTTCCGCATCCGCAACGTGCTGTCGTTCGCCATCCACAGGTTCTTTCAGGAGCGGGGCTTCATCTACGTGCATACCCCGATTATCACCACTTCCGACTGCGAGGGCGCGGGCGCGATGTTCGGAGTCACCACTCTTGACCTGATGAACCTGCCGCGCACGCCGGACGGGCAAGTGGACTACTCGCAGGACTTTTTCGGCAAGCCTGCCTACCTCACCGTCAGCGGGCAGCTGGAGGCAGAAGCGTTCGCGCTGGCGTTCACCAATGTGTACACTTTCGGTCCCACTTTCCGCGCGGAGAACTCCAACACGCCGCGTCACCTCGCCGAGTTCTGGATGATAGAACCCGAAATGGCGTTCTGTGATCTGGACGGCAACCGCCAGATGGCGGAGGAGTTCCTGAAATATCTCATCGCTGCCGTGCTGGACGAGTGCCATGAAGATTTGGAGCTGTTCAACAAGTGGATCGACGACAGCGTTTTTTCCACGCTGGAGCACGTGTTGAACTCACCGTTTGAGCATATCACCTACACGGAAGCCATCAAACTGCTGCAGGAGTCCGGGCAGAACTTCGAGTACCCGCCGCGCTGGGGGGCAGATATCCAGACGGAACACGAACGCTACCTGACCGAGACGCTGTTCAAACGCCCCGTAGTGGTTACCGACTACCCGAAGGAGATTAAGGCGTTCTATATGCGCCTGAACGACGACGAGAAGACGGTGCGGGCGATGGACGTGCTGGTGCCGCGCATTGGGGAGATTATCGGGGGAAGCCAGCGCGAAGAGCGGTACGAAGTGCTGCTGCGGCGCATTCGCGAGCTGGGGCTGGATGAGCGCAATTACTGGTGGTATCTGGATTTGCGTCGCTACGGCAGCGCGCCCCATTCGGGATTCGGGCTGGGCTTCGAGCGGATGATGATGTTCGTGACGGGCATGAAGAACATCCGCGACGTCATCCCCTTCCCGCGCACACCCGGCAACGCCGAGTTCTAGGGGAGGCGGAGCCTACCCATGCACCACAACCATCTCCGCCGCCGGTTCAGGGTTTGGCACCTGCTGCTGTTCTTTCTCATGGTCTTTCTTGCCGGGTTCTGGTGGGGCGAGCGTATAGAGGTAGTCCATATTCACCTGCCCCCAGATGCCACAAACCAATCCTTCCGATTCGCTGTGCTAAGCGACATCCATATCGGCGCGAACGGTCACGGCATGTCGCGGTGGAAACGGGCAATGGCGATGGTGAACCGAGAACAGCCTGACGCTATATTCCTTCTGGGCGATTACGTCACCTCCCACAAGGGTATACCTGCCCTGAATGATGCGCTGAAAGGTATCCACGCGCCGCTGGGGGTGTACGCCGTGCTGGGCAATCACGACCACTGGGCAGGTAGAGAGGCGGTTGCTGAAACACTGACAAGCCATGGTATTGAGGTGCTGAACAACCGGGCGGTGTGCCTGCGCAAAGCACAGGATGCGGTATGGCTGGTGGGTATCGACGACCTGTGGTCGGGAAAGCCCGACTGGCAGAGAGCGTTTCGTGGCGTGCCACCGGGTGCGAATGTAATCCTGCTATCTCACAACCCGGATGCTGCGCTGGCTCCCCAGCGAGAAAAAGCAAGCCTGATCCTGTCAGGGCACACGCACGGCGGGCATATCTGGCTTCCGCTGGTCTGGTTGCTGAGCCGTGCGGCGGGGTTCTCTCTCATCCCGCACACCGAATACGGCAGCCGATATCCTCACGGGCTGCGCCGAGAGCTGGCGACTTGGGTTTACGTGACGAAAGGTGTGACCGCAGGCAATCGCCTGCCGCGCTGGTTCAATGCCCGCGAGGTGGTGATAGTGGAAGTGGGGCATCCCGCGATGTCGAAGGATGCCCGTCACGCCGTCAGCCAATCGTAATCCGGCGGGTCTGTGCGTCCCACTCTATGGGCAATTCTAATGCACCGGCTAAATCCCGACATGCCACATGCCCCTTGCCGCCGACCAACGTACTTGCCAGGGTTAGCCTCTTCCCATCAGCGCTCAAGCTTACCTGTCCGGCGGTCGCGCTGTGGATGCTCCAGCCGAGAGCGTCCGCCAGTGAACGTATCGCCACATAAGCGGATTCGTTGAGCATCACCAATGGGAAGGTCTTGCCGCCGATAAACAGCGTGGCAGGGGACGGTTGCTCCGCAGGCTCCTCGCCCATCATTGCCCTCTGCACCAGTGCGCGCAGATGGTTGCCCACCTGCGTTTTGCTCATCTCGGGCGCCCAGGGCAACACCATCGGGTCCCACTTGCCGTGCTGGGGTATTCCCAGATAGGTCTCCACTTCGCCATGCCCCAGAACGGTCTGGGGAGTGACCGGTATCCGGTAGAACTGGCACAGTTCTGCCACCACCTTCGCCATCGTTTCCCATTGCTTCTGGGTCATCGGGTAAGGTCCCGGCTGAAATGGTGCCGCTTGCGCCCCACCCATACAGCACACCGCAACACCGATAGAGCCGGTATTGCACTTTGCGGTGTGCGCCGCATACACTCCATCGGCAGTGGAGACATTGTCGGCGATGTGGTGTGTGCCGCGTACCAGATTGCCGTCGTCCTCAATGAGGATGTGATAGTGGGCGCGGTCGATGGAGGTGGCTTTGTAACCGCCTGCCGTCCAGTGGCAGATGACACGTTTCATGCTACACGAAGGTAGCCAGTCTCTGGGTATCAGGGTCATCGCGAACCTCCTGTTGGGATTTGGAAACTTTCTAATCGTAACACATCTGCTGCCTTCTTGCATAGCCGCTGCAGGAGATTCTCTCCTTATCGCGAAGCTTGGCAAAGCGAGTAAGTAACCGTTTAGAGGAGGGAACCCATGCTGTTGAATATCGTCGTCACTTTAACGCTTTCGCCATACTTCCAGCTCATCTCGCATCAGTACACAGCCCGACACGGGCTTCCCGAACAGCCGGTGACTGCCATCAGGGTACACGGGGGAAAGGTGTACTGCCTGGCAGGTGAAATCTACATGCTGGAAGGGGAACGCTGGCAAAAAGCAACCAATCCCCCCTTGACCGCCCAGCAACTAATGCCTGAGCCACCGCCGAAGCTGGAGTATCCCAAACGCTTCTACCCGCACCAACAGATGCCCAACTTCGACGGCGTGCCACAATGCGCTTCGCGGGATGCGGCGGGACACTGGTGGATAGGCACCTCGCGCGAACTTATCGTCACCAATCTCGACGACTATTTGTTGCCCATCAAGCCGGAGCCCGGCGGCTTACCCTACTTCAATGTGACCGCTGTCGCCTGCGACCATCAGACAGGCTGGGTCTGGGTCGGATTCAGCGAAGGAGCCGCCGTGCTTCAAGAGGGCAAATGGCGTTACTTCTGGGGACGCCGCTGGCTGCCGGGTAACCGCGTGTATGCCATCGCGCTGGACGGTGCCGGCGGCGCATGGTTCGCTACCGACAAAGGTGTGGCGCACATCGAAGCCCGCAAAATGCGACTCATCGATAAGGCAAGGCACTACGAGCAAATCAACGCCGCCCGTCACAATCGCTATGGCTTCACTGCCGACTGCCAGCTGCTCGACCCCGAAGACCCCAGCAAGTTCCGCTATAACGCCACCGATAACGATGGGCTGTGGACATCCATCACGGTAGCGGCGCAAGCATTCCGCTATGCCGCCACGAAGGAACCTCAAGCCCGTGAACTGGCGCGTCAAAGTATGCGTGCGATGCTGGAACTGGTGTACAAGACCGGTTCGCCTGGTTTCGTCGCGCGTGCTATCGCCCGCGAAGATGAGGACAACGTCAACCTGTCGGACTTCAGCCCCGAAAGATGGAAGCCCTCGCCACAGAAAGGCTGGCTGTGGAAGACCGACACCAGCTCCGACGAAATAGACGGACACTACTTCGCGTGGTACATCTACTACGAGCTGGTGGCAGACGAACAGGAGCGCAAAGAGATTGCCGAGGTCTGCCGGGCGGTCACCAACCGCATCCTGAACGACAACCTCTTGCTGATTCGCCCCGACGGCAAGCGCACCACCTGGGGCGTGTGGGCACCGGAGTACCTTAACGACAACCCCTGGTGGTGGCAGGAGCGTGCGCTGAACTCTATGGAGATACTCTCGCACCTGAAGGTTGCCTACCACATCTGCGGTGACCAGCGTTTCAAGGACAAATACGAGGAACTGATTAGCAAACACCACTACCTGCTGAACGCTGCCGAGGGACGTGTGGTTGACCAGCCGGAAGCCATCAACCACTCTGACGACGAACTCTGGTTCCTTGCCTATTACCCCATCGTGATGCTGGAGAAGGAACCTTCCCGCCGCGCGTTGATACAGCTGAGCATCGAGCGGTCATGGCGCACCATCCGCCCCGAGCGCAGTCCGCTATATAACTTCATCTATGGACTGGCGACCGGCAAGCCGTGTGATGTGGAAGAGGCGGTACAAACTCTCCAGCGATGGCCGTGGGATTTGCGCGAGTGGGAAGTGCGCAACAGCCACCGCACCGACCTGGTGATTTCGCAATCACGAAGCCGGTTCGGCGAGTGGATTTCCACGACCCCACTCCCTCCCGACGAGCGGCAGGGACTGAAATGGAACTCTAACCCGTACCGCATGGACTGGGGAGGTAGTGGACATTCCGAAGAGTACGGCGGTGCATTCCTGCTCGCCTACTGGCTGGGAAGGTATCACCGGTTTATCGAGGAGTAACGGCTCGGCCTTCCCCATAAGGTGGGGGCGAGGCTCACCCGGAGGTTCGCCCCCCCGCAACGCAGGCTAAAGCCTGCGGCTACATTCTTTCCCACCCTTTGTGCTACAATCAACGCAGAAGTCAACGCGCAGAGGAGCAACGATGAACGTTTTGTTTATCCTCAACGAACCGCCATACGGCTCGGAGCGGGCGTGGAACGCCCTGCGGTTAGCCACCGCGCTGCAACAGGAGGTTCCTCACACGCACATACGTATCTTTCTGCTTTCAGATGGCGTTTACGGCGCGCTGCCAGAACATCACCGCCCGGACGGCAGCTACAATGTCGGGCAGATGCTGGCAAACCTCATCGCCAACGGCGCGGAGGTGCTGGCGTGCGTGACCTGCGTCGACCAGCGTGGGCTATGGGCATCGAAACTGATCGAGAGGGTGAACCTGGGTTCGATGGTCGAGCTGGCTCACTGGACAGCGGAAGCGGATAAAGTGATTGTCTTCTAAGGGCTACGCCTTATCACATACTCCCCCGGCGTCAGCAACCAGCCACCCATCACATTTGGCAGGGGGATGTTACTGCCTTTCCGGAAGCATCGAGCTCCCTGCCAGCCTTCCAGTTTTAGCCGGAACAGGTGAGGTTGTTCCTTCAACTCTGCCACCGGCACCGCGAAACTACCCAGTAAACTATTGCCGACCAGAATCGAATCCGGATTCAAGTGCAAGGAGAACGTGTTTCCATCCTCCTGCTGCAGCACATATAGCCCACTGCCGGTATACTGCACGTACGGCGAACTGCCCGTACCGACGATGCGTCTGGGCGACCTCAGAAGTTTGAGCGGTTGCCATTCGTCGATACCACGTGCATACATCACGATATCTTCGGTCAGCAGCATACTCTGGTTGCGTGTGAAAGAGGTCGCCATCAGGTCGGGCAAGACCAGTTCGGTGGTGGGTTGTGCATACTGCACGCCCCGCCGCAGGCGGCGGAAGGTTTCTCCTGCCAGCAAGAAGCTGACCGTCTTGGATGGAGTATACAGCCAGTTCAGCCAGTGCGCTTGCCAGTCAGTGTTCCAGCGGGCCGTGCTGATGCTATCGTACTGGAACTGGCAGGCTACCTGCACTTCGGCATGGCGGAAGTACGCTGCCAGCGCAGGATACAGATAGCAGCTGACGTTGGTCGCAGGGGTGTCGAACTCGTACTCTAATCGCGCCTTGCGGGCGAACTCCACGGGCAATTCCATCGGCGAGGCTTGCGGCAGAAGGTTCACCCCGTCGTTAACACGCTCCCAACCGCCCGGATACATGGCGGGGATGGTGATTGCCTCACACTCCGAATCGCCGATAGCCTGCACGATTTCCCTGTCCGCGCCGCCGAAGAAGCTGATAGCCACCAGCTGCTTTGCCCCTGTCGAGCGTATCGCTGCGTACATCTCGCGGATGTACTGACGCATCAGCTCATAACGGAATAGAGGGAAATAGGCAGGCGACTCGGCAAGTCGTCGCGCACCGCACCAGTCCTGCCACAGTTGACGCAGGGTGGCGCGGTCACGCTCGATGACTTCCGGGTGTTCGCCCTGTGGTGTGTAACTGCGCGTGAACAGGTCTTGATAGACGAAGTATGCCGGCTCGTTCATCACCTCCAGCAACACCAGACATGGTTCATCCCTGTATGCCCTTCCGGTGTGGCGGTTGACATGCTGGAGGAACTGCTGCAGGTAGTTTGCCGCGGCGCGTTTTGCCTCCGGTACGAACATCATGCCCGGCTTGCTGGTATTCGCAGAAAAGGAATCGGGGTTCTCGCCAGGCCCGCCCCACCATGCGATTGGGGTGAACATCAGGTAGATGCCCCGCCGACTGCACTCCGCCACCAGAAAGTCCAGCAGGTTCAGGTGCTCGTTGTCTATCAGGTTGCCCTCTCTATCGTTGATTTCGCGGTCAAACACGTGGATACGAATCATCTCCACGCCCATCAGTTGCAGGTGGTCCATATCCTGCCGGATGGTGGCTTTCATATCCACACCCAGCCGCTTCATGTTGACAAACTGGTGCCAGCTCTGGGGATAGTAGTTGACTCCCCACAGCGCCACCTCGCCGCCGTCGGCGTAGTACAACACCCCGTCACGCACCACCATCGGGCGCAAGGGCAACGGTTTGCCGACAGCCGACGGTTTCGGGCGTTCTACAGCAGGCGGTGCCTGCTGCTCCTGCGTGACAATCGGTTCATCGCCCACCAAAATCACCAGAGGTGCTTTATACAGCCCGCCCCCGGCGTAGGTGTTCTCCACCATCACCGTCAGCACGTTCTCCGCGCCGTAGCGCACCAGTGATTCGGGAAGAGGATAATCGCGGGGCACGTCCCAGCCGCTGGCGCGCCCGACTTGCTGTCCGTTAAGGAAGGTGACATCGTTATCGTCTACCGCTGCGATGTACAGACGCAGCTTCTTGCCTCGCCACGCTTCGGGCACGGTGAAACGCACCCGACACCACGCGGGACGCAGTTCGTACCACAGAGTGGGTACCCCGATGCTCTCCCAAGCCGAGTCGTCGACATCGGGTGCTGCCAGCGAAGTATCCATGCTGCCCCCCGGCGAGGTATACAGTCGTTTCCACGTCAACAGTGTTAGGTCTATCCCGCGCCGCACGGGGATTTGGGTCATCCTTTCCCCACAACGCGCCTGCAACACAGCGGCATCCCGTTGAGAGGACAGCGATACCTGTACGGTGACCACACTCCATCCTCGAGCGGGAACATCGATGTTGAGAGAATCAGGCTCCACATGACCGCCGTCGCAGGTGAAGGCAATCCGTGCCTCTACCGGTTGCGGCTCGTGGTTCAGCACCAGAAACGCCACCGGAACCGGTCGCTCTTCCGCCACCAGCACCACAGGCACAGAAACACGCAGCTCCAGATTATCACCCATCGCCCAACGGGAGCCAGTCACTGCACAAAGAAACACCACCCACCACACGGATACCTTCATAGACAGTGAGAAAATGACCTCCAGACGCTTTGCGTTCTCTGCTGTCGGTTGACCGTCCGACTCCGCACAGAGGGTTTCGTCTGCGAACGCACTGAACTCCCCTGTTATCTGCGCGTATGGTATCGAGCCATGTCCTCTACAGTTCTATCTTCGTGTCCAGCACCTGCAGGAACTTCGCCAGCCAGTCGGGATGGGCAGGCCAGGCAGGTGCGGTGACCAGATTGCCATCCACTACCGCTTTGTCCATCGGGACGTCCACGTATTCACCCCCAGCCGCCCGCACCTCCGGACCGACTGCAGGATAAGCCGAAGCCTTCCTGCCTCGAAGTGCCCCCGCCGCCGCCAGCAACTGCGCCCCGTGGCAGATGGCAGCGATGGGCTTGTTCGCCTCGGCAAAGTGCTTCACCATGTCGATGACCCGTGGGTTCAGACGAATGTACTCCGGCGCACGCCCACCGGGGATGACCAGCGCATCGTACTCTTCGGGCTTCACATCGTCAAAAGTGTAGTTCAGCGTGAAATTGTGTCCGGGCTTCTCGCTGTAGGTCTGATCGCCCTCGAAATCATGCACCGCCGTGCGCACCTTCTCGCCGGCCTTCTTACCCGGACAGACGGCATGCACATGGTGCCCTACCATCAGCAGTGCCTGAAACGGCACCATCACCTCGTAGTCCTCCACAAAATCGCCGACCAGCATGAGAATGCGTTTGGCTGCCATTGTAAACCCTCCCGCAAACGAATTTCGTACCTTAATTATAACGCCAAAAGCCCTCCAGACGGCAAGACCACCCTTCCGATAATATCCATAGGAGGGCTGTACCATGCAAAAAACACGTTTGCGCATTGGGGAGATACTGCTACAACTGGGCTTCATTACTGGCGAACAGCTGGAGCAAGCCCTGAACATCCAGAAAGAAACCCAAGAGCTGCTTGGACAGATTCTGATGCGGCTGGGTTACATCAACAGTGACCAGTTGGCGGAGGCGCAAGCCTATCAATTCGGCGTCGATTATGAAAAAGTCAATCTAAACGTGATTCCACCAGAAGTGCGCAACCTTATCCCAGCTCATCTGGCGCGCCACCTGCGCGTTCTGCCTTTGCGCCAGGAGCGGCACCGTCTGGTGGTGGCGATGTTGAACCCCATGGACCTTGTTGCTCGCGACGACCTCCAACGTATTACCAACTGCTACATTAAACCCGTTTACACCAATCCAGAGGTGCTACAGCAGGCAATAGACCTGTTTTACGCTTCAGACATCCCGCCAGAGCAGGCTGGATCCGCCGATGAAAGCGAGGGCATTCAGCTGCTGCGCGTCGAAGACGAAACCGCACCGGATGTGGACCACGTCGAGCAGCTGGTACAACAGGCACCCGTCGTCCGGCTTGTCAACGACATACTGGCGCAAGCGGCACGAATGGGGGCGACCGACATCCATTTCGAACCAAAGCGCAAGGGAATCCGTCTGCGCTACCGCATCGATGGCGAGTTGGTGGACGTGCGTACCATTCCGAACACGATGAAACAGGCGGTCATTGCGCGGGTGAAGGTGCTGGCAGACCTCAACCTGACCGAGCGACGGTTACCTCAAGACGGACGATTCTCCTTTCAGGTGGATGCACGTCGCATCGACGTGCGCGTCTCGACCCTTCCCAACCAGCACGGCGAGCGTGTGGTACTGCGTCTGTTAAACAATGCCCAGGTCAAATACAGCCTCGATGCCTTGGGCTTTTCGGAAACGAACCTACAGCGGTTCCGCTCACTTATCCGACAGCCCTACGGCATGATCCTGATTACGGGACCCACCGGTTCCGGCAAGACCACCACCCTCTACGCAGCATTGCGGGAAATCTCGCGTCCCGAAATCAACATCATGACCTGCGAAGACCCAATAGAATACGAGATCGAAGACATCAGCCAGTCCAACGTGAACGAAAAAGTGGGACTGACCTTCGCCATGCAGCTGCGTTCTATCCTCCGCCAAGATCCCGATGTGGTGCTCATTGGCGAAATCCGTGATCGAGAGACCGCCGAGATTGCCTGCCGGGCATCGCTGACGGGACACCTTGTCCTGTCCACCCTGCACACCAATGACGCGGCAGGAGCAGTACCTCGCCTCATCGACATGGGCGTCGAGCCGTTCCTCATTAGCTCCTCCCTGATTGGAGTTGTTGGGCAGCGTCTTCTCCGCCGGTTGTGCACAGACTGCCGATACGTAGACGTCGCCTCCCCGCAGGAACAAGCGATGCTTGGCAATGGTGTCACACAGGTATACCGTTCTCGAGGATGCCCTCAATGTTTCCAGCGGGGTTACAGTGGTCGCATCGCCGTACACGAGGTATTGCTGGTCAACGAGACCATCAGGCAGCTCACTTTGCAAAGAGCGGAGGCTCAGCGAATCCTGCAAGAAGCACTGCGAGCAGGAATGGTCACCATGCAGGAGGACGCGGTGCAGAAGGCGCTAGCAGGAGTAACCAGCTTGCAAGAGGTCATTAGTAAAGTGGGACTGCCTGATACCTCCGTCACGGACGCGCTTTCACTGGCGGCATAACCTGCCGACAGCGCGCAGGATTGTCCCTGCTGTAGTTCGAAGTGGATAATACTAAGGTTCGCTTGTTCGTCGGAGGGATATGCGATGAGTGAGAAACTCGCCCTTTTCGGTGGAAGCCCCGCCGTTTCCGTGTCCACGCTGGATCGCTGGCAAGTGCCCAAAGAGGAGATGAAGCGTGCTGTCAATGAGTTGATCGACGCGGATTTTTTGTCCGGTTCCGGCGCAGGTCTCCCGAAACAGTTCGAGGAAGAGTTTCGCCAGTATGTTGGGGCACAGTATTGCCTTTCGGTGAACCACGGCTCGACCGCCCTCGCCAGCGCGTTTTATGCGGTGAGGACCGGTCCCGGAGACGAGTTCATCACGCCCACGCTGGGCTACATCGGCACGTATGGCGGCGCGTTGCACATGGGGGCACGCCCGGTGTTTTGTGACATCGACCCTCATACCCTGCTGGCAGACCCGGAAGATATCGAGAAGCGCATCACCCCGCGTACACGATTCATCGTGCCCATCCACCTGTTCGGCAATGTGTGCGAGATGGACGCTCTGCGTGACATCAGTTACCGCTACGGCATTCCGGTTGTTGAGGATGCCGCCCACGCGCACGGCGCGGAGTGGGATGGGGTGAAGGTGGGCAACATCTCGGATCTCACCTGCTTCAGCCTGCAGGGCTCACCGCCGTACGGCAAACCCATCTGCGGCGGTGAAGGGGGTCTGGTAACCACCAACAATCGGGAGTACTACGAGCGAATGCTGGCGTTCTGTCACCTGCATCGAGCGGGCATCACGGAGGAGCTGACCCTGCCAGAGTACCGCGAGCTGGACTCGCAGGTACTGGGTCAGAAATGGCGGGCGCATCCGCTTGCGCTGGCGATTGCGCGGGTAACGATGCAATCACTGGACTACCGCAATGCCAAACGCACCGAGTTTCGCCAGAAGATGTTCGCCGCACTGCAGGGAATGCGTGGCATCGAACCGGTGCGCTCGTATCCGAAAGCGAAGCCCGCCGGCTTCTACGCCGGACATCCGCTCATTTATCACCCCGAACAGCTGCACGGACTGCCTGCCGAACGATTTGTGGAGGCACTGAAGGCAGAAGGCGTGCCGGTGTCGCTGTATGGGCGCAAGCTGGAGCACCAGAAGACCATCTTCCGCAAAGGGTTTGACCTGTGGGGCAACGGCAGGGGACCGCTCGGCGGGGAGTTTTTCGGATTGCCGCCGTTCGAGGGCTATAAAGACGGCGATTTCCCGCAGGCGGAACGTGTGGCGGGTAACATTTTGCACCTGCGTCCGGTCATCGAGCCACCCGAGGAACTGGTAGAGCAAATCGCGCGCGCCTTCGAGAAGGTCATCGCGCAGCACGAGCAGCTGTTGTAGCAGCTGAACACCCGCACGAGCGTTTGACGAATCCAGCAACTCGTGCTATAATATGTTCAAAGGTGTTACGCGATGGCAAGGCTGAAGCGTTTTGGCGTCTCCATACCAGCTGACCTCGTGGATGCCTTCGACCGTCTCATCGAAGGCAAGGGCTACCGCACGCGCTCGGAGGCGATACGCGACCTCATGCGCGACGTCCTCGTGGAAAGCGAATGGGAGAGCAACGCGGGGGAGGTGGTCGGCACAGTGACGATTGTCTACAACCACGAAGTGCGAGAAATCGCCCGCGTGCTCACGCACGTGCAACACCAGTACCTGGACGCCATTGTCTGCACGACACACGTACACCTGGATGAACACAACTGCATGGAGGTGCTGGTGGTGCGCGGCTCTGCCGCCGAGGTGCAAGCCATCGCGGACAAACTCATCAGCACGAGAGGTGTCAAACATGGCAAACTGGTATGTACGACCACCGGCAAGTCGCTCGTGTAAAAGCGACCACCTTTTTGTACAGAAGCGTAGCACGATTTTGAAAAACGGGTTACGAATAGACGGCTTTACCCTGATTGAGCTGCTTGTGGTTATCGCGATTATCGCGATACTGGCGGCAATCCTGTTCCCCGTCTTGGCACAGGCGCGGGAAAAGGCGCGCGCAGCCACCTGCCAGAGCAACCTGAAACAGCTGGGGCTGGCGTTCGCCATGTACACTGCCGACTATGACGAGGTGTATCCGCCTGTCTACCAGTGGAAGAGCCGTCTGCAGCCGTATATCAAAACCGTCGAGATTAACTACTGCCCCAGCCGGCGGCATCTGCCATGGTACTATGGGCAGGGTTACAACATCGGTAACAGTAACCCGTATGTCGCAGGTTTTCCGGAGCGTAGCATGGCAACAGTGGTGCAACCGGCGAACAAAATCCTCGTGGTGGAATGGGACCGTTGCAACGCCGGTCCGCCGGTGGGACCTCCCGGCTTGTTTGCGGGAGGTGCAACCTGCTTCTGGGCGGTAACCCGCGTTCACAGCGGCGGCTCGAACCTGCTGTTCGGAGATGGGCATGTCCGCTGGCTGAAGCCCGACGTGTACCACAGCAACACCGAACGCGCTGACAGCCAGGGCTACCCCATCACTCCGAACGGCGCGCCGCTGGTAGTAGTTCCAGAGAGCGTCATGCGTTACTACTGGGACATCGCTTACGAGGGGAATCCATGAAGAGGCTGAGCGTCCCGATAGCGCTCGCCCTGTGGCTCGGTGTGGCGTCGACTTCGCCCGCCGAGCCGCTCCGCCTGACCGCAACCACCACCTTGCTGAGCAGTTTGCTGAAGGACATCGGCGGCGAGCGCGTGCAGGTCAACGTGCTGATACCGCCCGCATCCTGCCCCGGGCACTTCGACCTGCGCCCTAGCGATGTGGCGGCGATCAGCCGTTCCGGCGTGTTGTTCGCCCACCAATTCGAGCGATTCGTCGAGCACGTAGGCGAGGTAGCAGGCAAACAGGTGCGGGTCTACCGTATTGCTGTGCCGGGCAACTGGCTGGTTCCGGGCACGTATGTGCAGGCAGCGGAGAAGGTAGCGGCAATCCTCAGCCAGATAGACCCGACGGGTAGAGCCATTTACCAGCGCAATCTCAAGCAGCTGCGCCTGCGGGCGATCAGGCTGAATGCCGAGCTGCAAACCCGTCTGAAGCAGGCTGGTGCGCCCAATGTGCCTGTGGTTGGCTCCGAGATGCTGGACCCGTTGCTGCGGTGGATGGGTCTGAAGATGGTTGCCACCTACGGACGCGCAGAAGACCTGACCCCCGCCGAATGGCAACGGGTGACCGCATCCGCAAGGAGAGCACGTGCACGACTGGTCATCGATAACCTGCAGAGCGGCGCGAACACGGGCGCTGAGCTGGCACACGAACTGGGCGCCCAGCATGTCACGCTGAGCAACTTCCCCGGAGGCTTCGAGAACACTTCCGGCTGGGAGGGTTGTCTGCGCGAGAACGTTCGGCGCGTCATAGAGGCAGTAAAAGCGCAGAAACGGGCGAAATAACAGAGTATGAAACCACCTGCTTGCGAGCTGCGAGAGGTCTGGGTTGCCTACGGCAAAACGCCCGCGCTGCGTGGAGTGTCTCTGCAGGTAGAACAGGGTGAACTGCTGGGGCTGTTCGGACACAACGGCGCGGGCAAATCGGCCCTGCTGCGCACCTTGCTGGGGCTGGTGTCTGTACAGAGCGGAGAGGTGTTCGTGGAGGGCGTGCCCGTTCACCAGAGATACCCGCCGCATCTGCGTCAGCGGATTGGCTACGTACCGCAAATCCTGCGCGTGGATGCGGGCGCGCCCGTCTCGGCGCGAGATGTGGTGATGATGGGACAGTACGCCCAAATCGGCTGGGGGAGGCTGCCCTCCTGGCAGCACCACGAGGCGGCAAATCGTGCCTTGCAGGCGATGGGCATCGCACATCTCGCCGATAAGCCTTTTGGACACCTTTCCGGAGGAGAACAGCAACGGGTGTTGCTGGCACGCGCTCTAGCTCAGTCGCCTCGCCTGTTATTGATGGACGAGCCGACCAATTCGGTGGACTGGCAGTTTGTGCGCGACCTAAGGAAGCTTATCAGAGAAGTGCATGAGGCAAACGCACTTACCACCATCGTCGTGTCGCATGATGCACCCTTCCTTGCCGGGCTGTGTGACCGTGTGGTATTGATGGAGGGAGGAAAAACGTTGGCAGAGATGCCCGCATCCGCCCTGCTGACATGGGTGGGACAGGAGTTTGTGTGATGTGGATGTCTCTATGGAGTGAAGGTTTCATGCAGCGTGCCCTGCTGGCAACGGTACTGTCGGGGGTAGCCTGCTCGCTCATCGGCGTGCTCATCGTCACCATGCGTCTGTCGTTTATCGGAGTGTGCATTTCGCACGCGGCTTTTGCAGGCGCACTGGTCGGTTTGCACATGGGAATATCTCCCCTCATCAGCTCGATAGCGACCAGCCTTCTGGCGGCAGGCGTTCTGGGACCGCTGGCAGACAAGGGCAATCTCAGCCCGGACACCGCGATAGGCGTGGTGTTTTCGGCATCTATTGCCCTGGCGTTCCTGCTGCTTGCGCTGTTGCCCGGACCAAAAAGCGAGGCACTGGGCTGGTTATGGGGGAACGTGCTGACGGTCAGCCGTGAAAACCTGTGGCTGCTCGGCATCACAGCGGGCGTTCTCACTCTGCTGACACCGCTGTTTTTCAAGGAGTTACAGGCGGTAGTGTTCCATCGCGAACTCGCCGCGGCGTCTGGTCTGCCTGCCACTGCCGTGTTTTACAGCGTTCTGATGTGCAGCGGAGTCGCCATCACCGCCTCGCTCAGCGCGATTGGTGGACTGCTGGTGTTCAGCATGGTCATTAACCCCGCTGCCACAGCCTACCAGTTCACCTATCGCCTGAGCCGGCTGTTCCTGCTTTCCGTGCTGTTCGCGGTGCTGGCGGGGTGGACTGGGCTTGCGCTCTCTGCCCTTCTCAATCTGCCCAGCGGAGCGATGATTGTGCTGGTGTCCACCGCGATGTTGCTGGTGGCTGTTTCCCTGTCACCGAAACGCCGTTTTGGTGGAGGAGGCACGCGTTGAGCAAACAGGAGTTTTTCGACCGTCTGGCAGCAAGCTGGGACGAGGAGGAGCGTCCGGATATCTACGAACGTCTGGCGCGTGTGGTATCGCTGTCGTGCCTCCGCGGGGGACACACTGTGCTGGATGTGGGCACGGGGACAGGTGTGCTCATCCCCCATATCCTGCGTGCGGTCGGCGAGAGGGGTGTCGTCGTCGCCATCGATATTTCGCGCGAAATGCTCCGCCAGGCCCGGCAGAAAGGCTTTCCACCCAACGTACACCTGATACTCGCAGACATGCAGCGCGCCGGATTCCAGCCGCTGGTTTTCGACCGCGTGCTGTGCAATGCCGTGTTTCCTCACTTTGACGATAAGGAGCGCGCCTTGTATGAGGCGTGGCGGGTGCTGCGCCCCGGTGGGCTACTGGTCATCTCACACCCTATTGGTCGGGAAGCGGTAAACCGGCTACACGCGCAGTGCCGTGCTGTTGCGGAGGACAGGGTGCCTGCCGCCGCAAGGATGTATGAGTTGCTTACCCGGCTGGGCTGGTCAGATGTGAAAGTCATCGACGAGCCGGAGTTCTATCTGGCTCGAGCACGCAAAAGAGAGCTGCCCTGAAAATCCTCACCGCGGCTCCCAGAAGTACTCGTCTGTGCTTGTCTCCCCAATCCAGCGCACCTGCCCGTCAGCGCAGACAATGTTCAAGCCGTCTTTGTGCCGCATGATGAGGTCTTCATCATCCCCCTCATAGAGCAGTACGGTTCGCTCTGGAGTCTCGATCCGACTCAGAATCCAGCCCGCAAAGTCCCGGTTCAGTGCATAGCTGATGGGTTGCGGCGTGTCGTCTGAGGGGCAACGCAGCACCTCTGCGCCCGGTTGCAGATAAGTGCCAACGAGAGCCCGTATACCGAACACAGGCAATCTGCCGTCGTAGTCCTCCGTGTACATCTTGATGGCTCGGCTCAGTTGCTTCATGTTGGATATGCAGGCTTGCATCCGCGCCTCCTCACGCGCTGTTTCGAACACCGGCCACAGGATGGCCGCCAGCACGGCGAGGACGAGAACGCCCAGGGATGCTGCCGTGCTCGACCCAAGCCCTTGAAGTCCCGCGAAGGGCAAGAGCATTACCGCGCCCAGCGTTGTAGCGGCACGACGTTCCACAGTAATCTGAGGCGTGCCCAATACGAATTGCCTTAGCTCGGCAACCCGCTTGACCAGCGGCGGATGCGTGGAGGTGATTTCAATCAGTCGCGCAAAGATACTCGTCTGCGCCTCGTTGGCTTGCTGCACCAGTAGCTCGGGCTGCACGTGTCGCGCCAGCCGCCAGCCCGTTGCCAGCATCGCCAGCACACGCTCGTATGCCTGCAGGTCGCCTGCACACGCCTGTCCGCAGCGGTCTGCACTGTATTCGCAGAGGCGCGACCATGCCAGATAGAGTAGAGGTATCCAAAAGCCTCCCATCACCAGCCATCGCCAGCGGAAGTGCCCCAGCACGAAGTGTGCCAGTTCATGCCCGAGTAGCCCACGCAAGGCTGCTGGGTCCTCCTCGATGCCCTCCACCAGTTGCGAGAACAACACCATGCAACGGCTGCGCATCATCATGGCGACGAAGGCGTTGAGCGCCGTGCCTTCCATGATGTATATCTCCAGCGGCTCACGGTAGCCCAACTGCTGCCGCACCTCTTCGAACGCACGATGCACATGTGGGAAGTGCTGTTCGCTGACTCGCACACTGCGTGTCAGCAGCTGCGCCCGGAACATCTGGAAGGCAACCCACATGAAAAACCACAGCACCAGTCCCACGGGGATGATAATGCCCAGCGTGACGACCAACAGCTGGAGCCACGTGATCGCGCCCGCTACTGCAAGAACGACAAATACGGTGTTTTCCAGTGGATGGCGCAGTCGCTCCAGCAGGAGTGGCGGAGTCACCTGAAGCACCTCAGCGCCACAGCGGGGGCAAGTGGTTGCCCCTTGCGGGATGCCCTCTCCACAGCGAATGCACGTTTGCATGTGAGTAACCTCCTTTCCGATGACCTCCTACCGCTTGCCGAAGCGGTAGCCAGCGATGCCGGGGTCGTTCGTCAGTATCACGAAGTCCGCCGCACAGGCGATGTTCTTCGGTGCTTCTATCTCCAGCGTGTGCGTGCCTTTTGTCAACGCCACCGCCTCCGTCGCCAGCACGTCTATGCCCTCCAGCGCGGGCATGTCCTGCACCCGAATCGGCTTGCCGTCCAACACCACGCGCGGAGCAACCAGCTTGCCTTCCGCCACACACCGGATGAACAGGGTGTAGCGTCCCTCCCTTTCAATAGGGAACCGGGTTCGGATGGAGCTGCCTGCCGGTAGCCACACGCAGGTTTCCCCTGTGCCGGGGCTGCAATCGGGCTGGGCGCGTTTCTTCTGCCCGCGCAGGTCGGTAAATCCTTCGCACTGTAAAAGGAGTTCACGCGGCGGCTCCGTGAACGGAATAACTGCCATCCCTGCCGGTGGTATCTGCACACGGACATCTCCGGCAGGGGGCGCCTGCACCTGTGGATAGCCCGCAAAGGTCTCACGGGTGAGGCGCAACGTGCGCGTCACCGGCTGGTCGGTGGTGTTGAACACAAGGATGCGGTCGGTGAGCAGGGTGGTGAGGATACCGTCTGCCACATCGTCCACCGGCGGGGCATTGCGGGCGGAGGGGGAAAGGTCGGTAAGGCGATACACCAGCCGCCGGAGCACTTCGATGTAGGCACTGATACCATCCTGCGCCCGCCGCACCGGCACGAACATGCACAGCCCTTTGCCCAGCCGCTGTGTCCAGCGGGTCGATAACACCTGCGGGTCAATCTGGTAGGTGTAACGTCCTCGCGGCGCGGTGTCCAGCGGCGGCTGCGCGGAGTCCATCGCCGTCAGCCGGATTTCCGCGATGCGTACTCCCTTCCCCGACTTAGCACCTTGCGGGGAGGGCGAATAGAAGAAAAGCACGGGCGCACTGTCCGCCTTCACCATTTCCGCGGGAATGACGAATTTGTATACCGTCTCGCCGGGGCTGTCCAGATAGCCAAGCAGATTCTGATTCAGGCGTACGGCGGTACGCGCACCGCCTTGCTCAGCGGACACCAGCGCACGGATGGTCAGGCTATATGCCTGCCCCGGATTCAACAGCAGCGGAACCTGCGCGCTCGCGCCCGTCCACCGCCAGGCGCGCTCGCCCTCCTTCTCCGGGGGCGACCAGTCGCCCTGCAAAAACTCCGCCGCCACCGGGTCGTCCATGCGCAAGACGTAACCGCCTGCTGGCACCTCGCCGCGGAAGGAAGGTTTCAAGGGTTGCAGCCTGCCCGCATAGCCGAACAACGTGCGCCACGCGGTGCCGTCGCCCTCCACGTTGGTGACCTTGCCGAAGTCGTATGCGGCGACCACGCCTCCCGCCTGCACCCACTCCACGATTTTGTCCAGCACGTCCTGCTCCACCACCGTGCCCTCCCAGAATACCAGCAGGCGGTATCGCTCCAACGCGCCGTCGCGGATCATCCGCTCGTCTACGATGTCGAAGGCGAAGAGGTCGCGTGCCTGCTTGCAGCCGAGGCGCAGGGTCGGTGCCTCCCCAACATCAGCCAAACGTACGGCAGTAGAGGGGTAGAACATCGCGACGTCCACCACCGGCCGCCCCACGACAAGGTAGCGCAGGTTCTGCTCGTAGACGGGTTCGTTCCTCGTGGCGTTCACTGCCCAGTCAAAGAAGCCCGACGCCCCCTGCGCCACCGCCTCGAACAGCGCTTCCGCCTGCCGCTTTGCGTCCAGCGTGCCCGGCGTCTCCAGCCACAACGGTACACCGTAGAAACGGCACGCGGAGGCAATCCGCGCCAGCAGGAAGCCTTCGTTATCGGCAAGGAGGAGGTAACCGGCGTGAACCGAACGCACCGCCACGCCGTGCCGCGCCGCCACCTTCACCAGCGCGGAGACATCCGCCCCATACCGCACATCCTCGTCGGGGAAACCGATGGGTAGCATACGCAGGGTGCGGGGGAAGTAACGCTGCGACAGGCGGCACACGATGTCGGTGAGGTAGGTCACGCCGTTGGAGTACCAGCCGACGAAGTCCAGCCACCATCTCCGTCCTTCGGCGGGGGATTTGGGATAGCGGATGTCTTCCTCTTTCGCAAACTGCGTGCCCCATGCTCTGTTCAGGGCGGCAAGGTCTCCATACTTGCGCAGCATCGCCTTCTGGAAGTTGACACGCGCCTTCTGGTCGCCACACCAGAAGCCTTTGTGGTTGTGTACTTTGCCGAAGCGCCGCTCCCAGTCCTCGCGCTGTTCTCGGGATGCCATGCGCGCACCGGAGAACAGCCCCGCCTCGCCATAGTCGCCATGAATGCCCAGCACCAGCGCACTGACTCGCGGTGTAGCGCCACCAAATTGCTTCGCTAAAGCCGCCCATTGCCTGTCCAGCCAGGTGGCGAACAGAGGCTCCCATGGAGAGAGTGCAGGTATCTCCTCGTCATGCTCCACACAACGGATGAGGGCAGGCTTCTCTTTCTCGATGTACCACCTTGGGGGGAATGCCCAGTGCGGGAATAGCGCGAACAAAAAACCTTCTCGTCTGGCTTGCTCATACACCTCTTCGGCAGCGGTCCAGTCCCACTGCCCGGGGGATATTTCGTTGCTGGCGAGATGCTCGGTGTCGTATTGCCATATCGAGAAGCCCAGCAGACGGAGCATGGGGAACCATTCCGGTTTCGCTCCGCCGAAGCTGAAGACGACTCGCGTGCCGGGCTTTGGAGGCTGCAACAGCGCGTCTGTCGCGGAGGGTGTGACGTAAACCCGCACAAACCGGCGTACGTCCTCCTGCGATGTGCGCGGTCCCCCTCTCGCTTCAGCAAGCAGTATCAGAGAAGCCCCGGCAACTACCCACAGCCAGCGTTTGCATCTCATACTGTTCCGATTCGCGGTACCACAAAGGGTTCCTGCCGTGCCTATCCCGCGCTTGTTTCGTATGGCCTCCAGTCGGGATGAGACACGTCCAGCATCGCGTATACCTCTTCCCGGATCAGCCGCTCGCAGTCTGAGGATACCATCAGCGTGCCATAGTAACGGTAAGCCATATCTACCTCATAGCCGCCGATAGCGTAGTCCGCCGCGGTCGGGATGTATCCCCAGCAGCCGTTCGTGTATCCCAGAGTGATGGTGGGTTTGTGCGGAGATTGCCGCTCGAAGTCGAGGGCGTACTGCACAAACATCTCCGCGGGGAATGCCAGCAGATGCACATCGCCGAGGCGCAGGTGCTGTATCTCGAACGGCATCGTGCGGGGCTCCTGCTTCTCCACAGCCAACAGAAGGTCTTGAGCCCACTTCACCATATCGCGCCGCCACATCAGCACTCCCAGAGGTGCTCCCTCCTCCTCTGCACGCAGCAAATCCTCCTCCGCCTGACGCAGGTGTCGCTCTGCCTCCTCCAGAGACGGGAAAACGTAGGGTATCTGCACCGTGCGCAAGCCCCCCGAGACGGGCACTCCTTCCACAGGGTCTGACAGGTGCGAGGCAATCACCACTGCTGCCCCGAGTATCTCTCCCAGCTTGCGCGCATGTGCAAAGGTGGTTCCCGTATGTACGGGGTTGATGTTTCCCGCGCATCCCTGCAGGAACATCGGCGTACCCGTTCCCACCCTGCACAGGAAATCGCACGCCGCGCCGGGATAGTCTGCGGTCACCCACAGGTTTTGTCCTCCCAGTACGACTGGGTGCGTAGCATAAGCAAAAAGCACCGCCAGCGGGTTACCGTCCTCGCGGTCGACGCGCAGCACGTCCACATAAGGCTGGACGAAACCTTTTGGGTTCTGCCCGATAACCGTCTTCCCATCACGTCGCTCTCGGCGGTTGATGCCGATTTGTACCGCGGCACGCCCCCAGCGCAGGCTGACCGGCTCCAGCATATCCGCTGCCTGCTGCACTGCGCCCACCAGTTTGCGAGCCATGATGTTGCAGTAGAGCTCATCCCGCTCTCCCATCGTGCGGAAGGTGCGGGTAACAGGACCACCGTGGGTATGCGAGCAGTTCAGTAGCAGCCGCTCTGGGGGGATACCCACCTTGCGGTGAACGCCGTCACGGATGATGTCCACCAGATCGAAGTCCAGCGCAATCAGGTCCATGCTGACGATACATGCAAGGCTGAGCCCGTCGTCCAGTACCAGCGCGCGAGCGTGGAGTTCGTCGTGGATGCCGACACACCCGCTGGAGCGACCGGCGAACCCCGCCAGCCACACCCCGACGGGTGGTGTGATATTGGCTTCGCAAACGGCAGCTTTCAGCGCCACGTTCATCCCTCCTGTGCGACGGTGGAACCGCCGCGCTCTATCTTCTGCAGCCGCTCGATCATCCTCGCTATCTTGCGCCGATGCTCCAGCAGGGGTCGCGGGTCGGTGGTGAAATGCGTCAGGTCTTTGGAGATATGCTCAGGGACTTCCAGCAGCTTTTCTGCCTCTTTCAAAAGATTTTCGGGCGCCTTGCCCCGCAGCCGCTCGATCTGTTTCTGCAGGATGACGAAGTATTCGTAGTCCTCCACACCGTCACGCAGGTTCTCCCAGCGTATCGATGGAGATGGCGGCTCGATAGCGGGCGGATGTTGCCTATTCGGGTCGCGACGCGGAGGATACAGGAACCGCCCGTCGCCGTTACCCCAGAACTGCTTCGTGCCCTGCGGTACGCCGTAGCCGCTGACGTAGCTCATCGGGTCTTCCCAGGGGTTCTGGAGACTGTTGGGGAAGGCAGTGGGGCTGGTCCACCATGTGGTCTCCCAGATGAGAATGCCCTGAATGCCGTACTGCCATGTCTGCCAGCCCCACAGGCGCATCTCCACGCCCGGATGCTCGATGAACAACCCGATGTAGGGCGCACGTGGACCGGTGCAGATGTACCACCATACCTCCTCGCCCGCCTTCTTTCGCTCCTCCGCCTTCTCCCGCGTCCATTCCGGCGTGAGACCGCACCACAGGTCGACGTGTCCATAAAGCGGCGGCTCGGGCTGCTCGGTGAGCATTCGGCGGATGCCGGGCGCATGGCGCTTCAGTCGCTGCATCCCTTCGATGACGAACTCGTAATCGCGCGGCTCGGGCTCATCAAACCAGTAGACATACGCCTTGTCCAGCCACCCCTTCTCGCGCAGGTGTGTCTCGAGCTGTCGCACATAGTCGCCCCAGAGTCGTTCGTATTCCGGTGTGCCCGCCTTGAATCCGCCGAACTCGCCCGGGTAGCGCTCGTAGAACGTCCCTCCGCCCATCCCCTCTATGGGCAGCACGAAGGCGTTGAAGCCCATTTTATCCAGATAGTACTCCGCCGCCTTATCGAACTCGCTGAAATCCACGATGACCTTTTTGTCCGCTCCCTCCCCCTCAAAACGCACACGGATGGGAGCATGGGCGTAAAACGAATAGGGCGCGATGCGATGTTCCGCAAAGGAGCGCATGTACAAATCCCACACCTGCTTTTCCTGCTCGGCGTTCTGAAGATGGTGATACCGCTTGATGTTCCATGCGCTGATGCCAAAGCCGCTGCGCAGGGTGGGTGACTTCGGCAGGGTGAAGTCGAACACGGTGAGTTTCAACGGCACCGTGATTTTGGCACGATTGGTGTGGACAGTGAGCGTACCCTTGTAATCTCCCGCCAGCGCACCTTCGGGAACGTGCACCAGTATCCACAGCGCCTGATTGCGTCCTGCAGGTAGCGACAGCGGCGTCTTCAACAGTGGCAGAGGGTCGGGATATTCGCCGGGCGCGCCGAGACTGTCGCTGGGATGTTCCACATGTACAGTAGCCACCTCGTAAACTTGTACCTGGGAAGCGTTGATACGGGTTTTCGTGCCCACAAGGTCACTGATGGAGATGCTTTCCAGCACCGTGTTCGGTTCCTTTGCCCTCAGCACCAGCTGAACAGGTTCAAACTCGCCGCGAGCGGCTTCAATCAAAACAGCCGGGCTCGGTTTACCGGATGGCGCAGGGCGGTCCCGTCCAACTTTCCACGCGCCTTCGCACCACCACACATCGCCAAACCCCGCCGGTGCAGTGAGGGGATAACCGTAATGCGATTCTTCCAGAACCATCGTGGTTACCTCAGTTTGTGCAGAGTACAGCACGGCGCGTCCAGAGGTAGCACGCAGCGCCAGTGTATGTTTGCCAGCCGATAACCCCGGCAGCCTCAGCACCGTATCCGCACTGACGTTGGGCTTCAGAACGACCTTGCCCACCAATTGCCACCGACCATCTATTCCCAGTGAGACCTCCATCTGCCGGGAAGCGGGCTGCTGGTGGAGCCAGTGAATACGCCATTTCTCGCCTTCGACAGACCACTGCGCTTGCAGCCCGGGCGAGGTACCGCGTTCCTCTACCACCAGCGTTTGACCGATTCGCGGAACGCCGCGGTAGTCCACCTCCGCCCTCAGCCGGTAGGTGTCCACCTGCGCGTACGCAGAATCGCCCTCCGCGGATAGGCGAACATAGAGCTGCTTCGTCGGGAAAAGGCTTTCGGGCAGCTGTGCCTCTACCTGCTCCACCCTAGATACTTTGATAACAGGCTGCCACTGCTGCCCATCTGTGCTCACGCTGGCAACCAGCGTGCCACCGGTGCGGTAATTGACGTTTATCAGCAGGTTTGCCTGCCTCAGGGTGAAAGGCAACGCATACCGGTAGATGACCTCATCGCCTGCGCCAAAAACCCACCGGTTGGTATTGAAATATGCCTTTTGCCGCCACAGCGTGCGATGAATGGTCGTACCGAACCATGACATGGCGTGGGTATCGGTGTACTCGCCGTTGCGCAGGCTCTCGCCTTCACCGAGTGTCACATCGTCCCACCGACGGTGAACCACCTGCGCGGGATACATCTCAACCCGGTCGAACATCACTGTGCCCCGTAAATGCCACTGCCCCACCCGCGCGAACAAATCGGGCATTTCGGGGCAACGGAAGGCAAAGGCATACTCTGTCCACTGAGCAAGCGCACCAAAGTCGTGGTTGACCGCGCTCAGTCCGCTCGTGATTGTGCCCCCGCCGCCGTCCGTCTTTGCCCGGAAGCGGAAGACGTACGCCCTGCCGGGCTGAAGGTTCAGCGTTTGGGTGCGCCAGTACGCGCTATCCTCACCCGCGCCGCGCACCGCAAGCACCTGTTTGCCATCGACTTGAGTGCGAAACACGCTTTGCTGCACATTCCAGTCCGCGGGCGCGCCGGATGCTCCTCCCACCTGCCATCCGGAAGGCGGCGGCAACAGGCTTTGCGCCGCTGTAACCAAACACATCACAGACAGCAACATCATCAGCAAGAAAACACGCATGACACCTGCTCCCTTCCCCCGCCGGATTGTACCCCGAAGCGGGGTACAATCGCCTCAGCCGAGCCACTCCAGGCTTATTGAGCGAGGTTTTCGACAAGAGCCGCAAGATTCCTGCAGGAGCTGCGGCTCTCACGACAAATCTAGCTACGCAAGATTTTCAAAAACCCTTGACCTTTTTGGAAAAAGGGAGTATCATAGGGTTGTGAATACGTATTCTCAAGTGGCAAGAGGTTCTCTCTTCGGGCGACAAGCGGTTGGAAACAACCGTGAGCATATCATCAGCATAAAGGGGGTTACTTCTATGATGAGGCGACACGCTTTCACGCTGATCGAGCTGCTTGTTGTTATCGCGATTATCGCGATACTGGCAGCGATTCTGTTCCCGGTTTTCGCTCAGGCACGCGACAAGGCACGCCAGACCGCAGACCTGAGCAACCTGAAGCAGATTGGTCTGGCCATCCAGATGTACGCCCAGGATTACGATGAGACTATGGCTCCCGCCGAAGGCTGGCGCCCGGACATTCAGGCGGACCCTGGTCAATTCGTCACATGGATGGCACTGGTGCTTGCCTACACCAAGAACCACCAAATTTTCCGCTCGCCGAAGTATGCCTTCCTGTATCCGGAGAGCATTGCCAACTGGTTGAACTACGGTTTGCACGGCGCAATGGTTCAGGGCACCGCGCCTAATCGGGTATTGCCCATCTCGTACGCGGCGGTCAACCTGCGCTGGTCCACCTGGCCACACCAGACCACAGTCTCCGCGAACAACGGCTATGGAGGCAAAGGCGGGATGTACGCGTCATATCCGCAGTGGACGCCCGGGGATACCCCAGTAAGCCTCGCCTCTATCGAGGAGGTGGCAGGCACCCGCGTGGTGGTTAATGCCCTTTCGTACCACATCATTAGCGGGTGCGACCTGGACATTCTGGACGACAACGGGCAGCTGCCCTGCGGCTTCACCATGGTCACCTATCATGATCCTGGCGGCAATGCGCCGTGGGCGGTTAACCTGAATCCGCCTAATCCTGATGTGCTGGCTCCGTTCGCACGCAGGATGAACGTCGTCTTCGCCGATGGCCACGCCAAGTCTGTGCCATGGGGAATGGGATGCCCGCACGAGTACACCGTTGAAGCCGACCGCTCGCTGGTACCCCAGCGTTGCCGCCAGCAGTGATGGAGGTAATATCATGGTACGACGCGACATCCCGTTGCCGGTGGCTTTAGGGATCATCGTGATCATTCTGGTAGTGGTAGCGGTGATTCTGTGGAAACAAACCTCACCACCCACAGAAGGTGTCTTGAAGCGCTGGACACCTTATCCACAGATCCCAACGCGGACACAAGAGACGGTGCCCCAAACTACCAGATAATCCGAACGCGATTGCCGAGGGGCAGGTGCTATCACCACATACCTGCCCCTCTTATACGTCTGAACAAGTAAGACTCATTACCCGATAATAGCTACTGAGTGGCTTTTGCCGCATCCCCTTGGGAGGATGTGCAAAGGGGGAATACCAGCATGAACCCCGACGATATCGCCATCCGACCGGTCGTTTACGGCAACGCGGTCCGTCCCGTGCACCGCGAAACGCCCTCGCGCGACTCGACAGGAGGACAACGCCCCTCCACACGCGAGCAAGCGGAAGCGGAGGAACCCCCAACGATGGAGGATGGTGAGCAGACAGCGACCGAAGAGACTCACCTGATAGACTTGCGGGCATAGAGGAGAAGATGGGCATCTTAGGATACCTGACCGCCGCAGAGGTAGAACCCTCGTTGTTTATCGGCGCGGCGATGAGTACGGACTCTTTTGGTCTGCCGGTGGAGTTTCGTTACACCGAGCCCGTGCGCGCGACAACGCTGCAGCGTATTCTTTACGGCAATGCCCTGCACCGCTATCTGTGTCGCGAGGTGATTGCCAGTACGCTGTTGCAGGCGATGGAAACGCGCCCTCAGGTATGGATTGTGCAGGACGAGGTGTTGCTGGAGCCTCTGGAGGCAATGCGTGCGCCTGTCGTGATGCTTTTTACCACCGAAATGGCACCCATGACCGACCTGGGCTCAACTATGCCTGCTGGCGAAGACGAAATGCTGCTACAGCTCTCTCTGGCAGGCGCGCCTGTGCGCGTCCGTTTCGGCAATAAGGATGCCGCCCTGCAACGTCAGGCGTTGGAAGTACTAACAGCCGCCGCACGCACTATGGATGTGCTGGAGCCTCTGAGCCGCCTGCAACAGGCAGTGCGCGCCGTACAGGAGGAACAGGAAGCCGCTTGAGAGTGTCGTGGTGGGAACAGGTCTGGCTTCGCGTGCTCACCTGGGTGTTTGTGGTGGATGCCCCCAGGGTGTATGGTGGGAACCTGGCTTTTGTTCCTCCGGCACCTATCCCGTTGCCTTTACGGCAACCGCCCCCCAGCGTCCGGTGTTCTCGCCCAGCACATTGCAGGGTGAAAGCTGTCTCCGCACCGGCGCAGGTCCGCACTGTGCGTCGCCTTCACCAGCCCGAGGCACGAGTACATGCCGTATGTGCCCCTTCCGCCAGAGCAAGGCTGCGTAGTTTGAGTCTAAAATCGGGTTGTCGGGTGCATCAACTCGCAAGCGCAGTATCGGGTTGTCGGGTGTACAAACTCGTACCGGTGCGTGCAACCTTACCGGTTTCTCATCGCGTATTATTATGCAGGTGTCTGCCCGCGGTACGAGCGCGTGTGCGTCTGCTGCCTAGGCAAGCTCAAACCCGTTCGGCAAAGTTGCGCTGGCAATGCAGGGCACAACAGGCAACCATCCAGCGATTCCGCAGCAGAGCGGTGCGCTCCTCACTGGTGTGGCGCCTGCCTATCGCCCGATACGCCGTGCCCTTCGAGCAGTTAAGCGCGGAGTATCGTCGCCAGTGTCGGGAAGCACTGCAGAGGGCTGCGAAAGGATACGCCCGCGTCCAGAGCGTATACTATCCTGTGCCCGCGCACGCGGTGGCACGCATTGAGATTGACGAACGGATTGGAGTGCTGTACGTGCATCCTCGTTCAGAACGCGCCGACGCGGATGTTGCCTGCCTTTGGGTGGTATCGGGGATGCAGGTGACAGACGGACGCCCCGTGCGAGCGCTGTTCAGGGTGATGTGATGGAGTTCTTTTTTCTGCTGGCACAAGCTGCTCTGCTGGTTCTGGCGGGCGTGATGGTGTTGCGCGTGCGCGAAGAGCTTCACCTGCTGGTACGTCAGGCGACCTCGTCACAGCAGACCGAGCAGATAGAACGGCTGCATGAAGAACTGCGCCAGACCCTGCAGGAGGTGCGCGCCACCTTGCACGAGGGTGTTGCCCAACTGGAGGAGAGAATCCAGAGGGCAGAGCAGGTATTGCACGCGCTGGAGACACATACGGAGAACAGCGCAACGCAGGCGGTTGCCGACGTGCAAAACGAGCCTCACCGCGTTCCGGTAGAGCACATCCTCGCACTGGCAGATGCCGGATGTGATGTACAGGAGATTGCGCGGCGAACGGGTGTGGCAGAAGGTGAGGTCTCGCTGGTCGTGCAGTTGCGAATGCCACGAGCAGGGCAGCAACGCGCGGATTCCGAAGGAGTGTCAGCCGACGAAATAGTTCAGAAGAACGAGGGAACGGACGAATGAGAGGAGAACGAACCATCATGCGAAAATGGCTGCTGGTATGCATCGTGTTGCCGGTGGGGATTGTACTGCCAGCCACCGGCTGCGGCAGGAAGACGGTCGGTGAAGTCAACGATAGTGCTATCAGCCAGACGGAGTACTACAAAACGTTGGAGCGGATGGCTGTTCCGCTCACGCAGGGCGAAAACCCCGTGCGTGACCCGGCCACCGGTCGCATCATCCGCGAACAGGCGGGATACCTGGCTCTGCGAATGCTGGTAGACCGTCGCCTGATCCTGCAGATGGCAGAGAAAGAGAAGGTAATGCCCACTGAAGACGAGATTAAAAGAGAGCTGGAACGTCAGAAAAAACTGCCGGGTTTCAACGAACGCCTGAAAACGCTCGGCTACACGCAGGACGACTTGAAAGAGGACATCAAAGTGGAGCTGGCAGCCTTCAAGCTCATCACGAAGGGCATTACCGTCACCGATGACGAGGTGAAGAAAGCGTACCAGCAGAACATCCAGCAGTTCACCATCCCGGCGCAGGTACAGGTTGCGCTGATTCTGGTGGACAACCGCAAGACACTGGATGAAGTGCAGGAAATGTTGAAAAAAGGCATCGACTTCCACCTGGTGGCAGCACAGAAGTCCCTAAAGCTGCCCAACATGCCTCAGGGCGGCGTCTGGCTGCGCGAGACCGATGATACCTTCAAGCAGTTTCCTCAGCTGTGGCAGACGCTGCAGAAAACACCCGTTGGCAGTGTGACCCCACCTCAGCCCCTCAAGCTGCCGGGCGCGCAGGGCAAGGTAGTGAACGGATGGGTGCTGTTTAAGGTGCTGGACAAGAAGGACCGGCAGGTGCGCCCGCTCGACGAAGTGAAGGAAGACCTGCGGCGGTTGCTGATGCAGGCAAAGAGCAAGCGCAACTTAGGGCGCGAACTGATGCAAATGCGGGCGCAGGCAAAGGTGTCCTTCGAGATACCTCGCTACAATCGCCGCTGGCAGGAGGAGATGAAGCAGTTGCAACAACAGCTTCAGGAGGCACAACCCTCGCCTGCCTTACCTACCGTCCCCACACCGACACCCGGAGGCGCAACACCTTAACGAACGGGGCACTCCCTGCGGAGGAGTGCCCCTTTTGCTCTATATTCCGAGCTGACGCACCTGTTCGCGCAAGTAATCCGCGGTCTCCTCAGGAATGGCAGTGGTGATATAGATGCCGCTTCCCAGCTCGAACCCGGCAGGTGTGGTCAGGCGCGGCACGATTTCGATGTGCCAGTGATAGTAATCCATGCAGCTATCGCGTAGCGGAGCGGTGTGCAGCACGGCGTTGTAGTCGGGGTTGTTCGCCGCGCGGTAGAGCAACAGAAGGGTACGCCGCAATACATCCGCCAGAAACGTGACATCCTCTGTACGCGCATCCGCCACAAAGGACGCGCTGTGCCGGCGCGGCAGTATCATCAGCTCAAAGGGGAAGCGTGACGCGAAAGGTGCCAGTACCACGTAATGGTCTGTGGTCAGCACGATACGCTCTTCGCGCTCCAGCTCCTTCTCCAGCATGTAGCAGTAGACGCAGGTCACCCGGTCGTCGTAGAAGCGGCGGGCTTCCTCAATCTCCTCGCGGATGTTGGTGGGCACGATGGGCGTGGCAATCAGCTGCGAGTGGGGATGCACCAGCGAAGTGCCCGCCGCCGCACCGTGATTGCGAAAAACCTGCACGAAAGCGATACGGTTATCCTGTGCCAGCGTGCGCATCCGCTGCAGTAACGCTTGCAGCACCAGCTGCACATGCTCCTGCGGCAGGGTTGCCAGAGTCTGATTGTGCTGGGGCGTTTCGATAATCACCTCATGGGAGCCATAGCCGTTAATGGTGGTGAAAATCTCGGGATGTTTCACTTCCCATTTGGCTGACGTGGAGAGCGCGGCAAACTTATTCGGCACCACACGCACTTTCCAGCCGGGCTGGTTCGGTTCACTCCCGTTGCGCAGAGCGTATACCTCAGGGGGAGTCTGCCCCTCGTTTCCCTCACAGAAAGGACAATCATCCCGGTGGTCCGGTTCCTCCTGCACCACCATCTGTTTCAGGAACTGATGTGGACGCTTTGCCCGCTCTTTGGAGACAATAACCCACCGCTTGGTGGCGATGTCCTGACGCAGTTCGGACATGGTCGCTCACTCCTTCCAAGTGTTTTCCGCCACACCTTTCACTCCATGTAGTGAAAACGGCGCAGCAGCTCCTCCGGCGAGAGTGCATCCGGATCGTGTATCATCAACTTCAATATCTCCACAGTACGTTCCTTGCCGATGGAGACGTATTTACCGGTGGCTCGCACGTACACCGTGCCCTTTTCGTCCACAATCTCGCCATGCGTGTACCATACCCTGCCCCGCCTCTGAGTCATTTGTGCCCGTGCGGTCAGCGGGGTGTGTAGCGGCACCGGCTTGAGGAAGCGTGTATTGATTTCCGCCGAAACACTGAACTCTCCCGTTTGCATGGTCGCCGCCCAGCCCATCAGCTCATCCAGTATGCTCATCAAAGCGCCGCCATGTGCGATGCCGGGGTAGCCCATCTGCTCCTCGCGCAGAACCAGTGGCACACAGGCGCCTTGTTCATCGGCGTAAAAGCGAACGTTCAATCCTCTTGGATTGCTCTCCCCACAAACGAAACAGGTATGCGAGTGCGGCAACTTGCGTGGCATCTGTCTTCTGCACCTCCGTCTGCCATAGTCAATTGCAGGATACAATTACCGAATGCGCGGACAGGAATCCTGTGTTGTTTCCGGGTGGCTGTCACGATATCCCCATGATGATCACCGCTCGCGGCAGCGGACAGGAATCCTCTCCGCCTTCCGCCAAATGGTATTGCAGGAGGAATGCCCCCATGCGTGTGCTATCGATCATTCTGGTCACCGCGGTGTGTCTTGGCGTCGCGGTGGGAAAGGCGGATACCGTGCCCAAGAAGACCATTGCTCTGTTCACCCCTGAGCAGATACAGAGTGCGCGTCATCGTCTGGCACATGAAGAGCCTGCCCGTCAGGCAGTGCAGGACGTCCTGCAGATGGCGCAGCAGTGGGTGCAATTCAGCGACGATTACCTGCGTGAAACCATCCCGCCGCCTCAGGTTCCGCGCGCCTTCAACATCAGCTTCTCGGGGTGCCCCGTGTGCGGCAGGGAGACCTTCAAATACGGCAACTACGGCTTTGAAACCCCGCTGGAAAAGCCCTGGAAGGTCATTTGCCCTAACTGCAAGAGTGAGTTCCCTTCCAATGACTTCGGCGCATTCCTGAAAAGCGGGATGAAAGATCGTTCCCTGCTGACCGGCGACTACCCCGACGATGGCTGGGGCTGGAAAAAGCCCGGTGAGGAGAAGAAATACTGGTTCGTTGCTTACTACTGCCACTGGCACTGGATGCGCCATATCATCCCCGCCGTACACAATCTGGCACGCGCGTACCTGCTGACAGGCGATAGCCGTTACGCACACAAGGCGCTGGTTATGCTCTGTCGCATTGCGGACTATTACCCCGATATGGACCACAATAAACAGTCTCGCTACGCCACCGAGTTCCAGCCTTCGTACACGGGCAAAATCGTCAATGCTATCTGGGAGACAGGCGTTGCCACCAACCTGGCGGAGGCTGTGGACTTCGTATGGGACGCCATCGACAACGACACCGAGCTGCAGCGCGCACTGGGCAAGGATGCGGAAGCGATTCGCCAGCACCTTTATCGCAACTTGCTGATGGAGTTCATCAAAGCCATCAAGGAGGAACGCATCTCCGGCAACTACGGGATGCATCAGAAGACACTGCTCACCACCGCCATCGTCTCACAGGACCCCGAACTGCTGAAATGGTCTGTGGACTATTTACTGAACAACACTGGCGATCGGTATACCCACGAGGGACTGCAGTTTGCCCTTGTCAACCTCTTCTTCCGCGAGGGCATGGGGCACGAATCCGCGCCCGGATACCACTTCATCTGGAACCAGGAGGTGGCGCGCATCTGCAACTATCTGTTGAGGGCGGACGTCAACCTGTTTGGACACCCCACTGTCAAGAGGTTGTTTTATTATCCGTTTGAGATGAGCGCAGCAAAGGGATTCACCCCCACCATCGGCGATTCGGGCGGCGTGGATATTTCGCGCATTGACCTGCCCGCGTGGATGGCAGAAATCGCTTATCGCCAGTACGGCGACCCGCTGTTCTATCCCCTGCTCCCCAAGCCGCAGAACAACGCGGGGCGCGCCTACACACAGTTCAGCGACCTGTTCCAGCCCGATTTTCCGCCTGCACCCTCTGCCCAGCCCAACACCTCGCGCTACGAGCGTTCGCGCCTGCTGGGCGACTACGGATTGGCAATCCTGCGTGGAGGCCAGGGCGAAAACCAGCGCGCGCTCACGCTGTACTACGGCTGGGCAGGCGGTGGACATGGACACTACGACAGGCTCAACATCGAACTGTTCGCCTTCGGCAAAAAGCTGTTGCCCGACCTGGGCTATCCGCAGTTTGCCGCCGATGACCCCGAACCGCCCGGCTGGACGCAGCACACCGTCAGTCACTGCACCGTAATGGTAGACGCCCAGCGTCAGGCAAACCTCGCCAGAGGACGCCTACACCGGTTCGCGCAATCCGCGTGGGTACAGTTCGTGGATGCCTCCGCGGAAAGCGTCTATCCCGATAAAGCATCGCTCTATCGACGGCAAACGGCGATGATAGACCTGCCCGCTGCCGACGCCTTCTATGTGGTGGACGTGTTCCATGTGCAGGGGGGCAGGCAACACCATTATTCCCTCCACCTGCCAGGCACAGAGGTGGTGTTCCAGGGCATTGCTTTCTCGGAACCGCGCAACGGCACCCTCGCCGGTGACGAAGTGCCCTTCGGGAAGATGTACGACGACCCTCAGCGGGCGAACGCCACTTCAGGCTTTTACGGCTACACCGGTAGCGGCTTCGCTTTCCTCACCGATCCGCAGGAAGCACAGAGCGACCGCCCATGGCTGGCAAGCTGGCGACAGGACGATATCCGCCTGCGCATTCACTGGTTGCCCACGCAGCAGATGCGTTTCATCGCCTGCAACGGCTACCCGAAGGGCAACCGCGCCAATCCACCGCTCAAGTACCTGATTGCCCACACGCAAACCGAAGGGGCGGAGCCGCTGCGCAGTACCTTCGTGACGGTGATCGAGGCGGCGAGGAGCAGTCCGCTGATTCGCAACGTGCGTCTGCTTCCACTTGCGCCTGACAGCGCAGATACCGCTGCAATAGAGGTCAGCCATCATTACGGAAGGGATGTGGTCTTCCTGTCCCTCACGCCCGGAAAGCGAACGGAGCTGCCCGACGGTATTGCGTGCAGCGCAGCGTTCGCCGTGATGCGCTTCGACAACGAAGGCAAACTCGGGCAGGCTTTCGTCACCGGTGGAGAAGTCAGCTGGGGCACATGGAGATTGCAAGCGCACGACCTCCAAGGGAACGTGGAACAGGTATTACCCGACAAGCACGAGGTGGTGGTGAACCTGCGGGGACATATCCGCGACGAAGACCTTCTTCACCGCCTGATCCTGTTCAGAGCGGGGGAGCATCAGGCGGAATACGAGATATTCCGCGCCGCACGCGAGGGCAAGAGGTGGCGACTGTGGCTGGGCGATTATGAGTTCCTGCGCGGCAGGGCACTCGTCGGTGAAATAGACGAAGCACAGCGTACCGTCCGTACGCCGACCATCCTGGCTCTGGACGCCGTCGCGCCTGTACAGGGCATGGCGGTGAGCAATGAGGCCCGCACTGCGTGGTGGCGGCTGAAATCCACCCGGCGAGGGGAGGTCGCGCTGGATGGAGACGCTCCCCTTACCTCGTTGCGGGCAGATGCGGACGGTGATGGTCGCGCCGTGTTGCTCGTATGGGATTTCGGTGCAGGCGACAACGTGCTTATCCCCGGACAGGCGGATTACAGGCGATAGCATCCTCTCGGGGGGCAACCATTCATGATTGCCCCCTCTGCCAGCATGGTCAAATGTGAAGGATGCTACGGGAACATCCCCTGTAGCGCCTTGCTCAGTTCTTGGGGCTTCACCCCCAGTGCGACGGCAATAGCGGGCCAGCTCTGCCTGAACTGCCGCATTTCAAACACCCGCTCCGGAGAAGCGTTCGCCGCTTTGGCGATGCCGTAAGCCAGAATGATGGAACTCAGCGTGTACCCCTTCTCGCGGTAGCGTGTCACGTCGGGCTGGGGCGCTTTGAAAAAGTCCACAATGCGCTGAATCACCCACTGCTCCTGCCCACTGCGCACTACCGACTTCTCTGCGACCGCCAGTAAGGTCTGCGCCAGCGCGACTTCCACATCCACCCCCACGCGCTCGCTGAGCACCTTACCCCGCTGCTCCAGTTCGGGGTACTGCTGCCCTACCTCCACCTCACGAATAACCCGTTTCATCAGCTCGGTCAGGGCGGCAACGTCGGTGCGCACCTGTCTGCCTGTTTCATCCGCTTCACGCACGAGCTTCTCCACCAGCGCATCGCCGGCAGGCTGGGTGACCTGTGGTTGTGCGGATGGTTGCGACCGCAACGGCTGGATGCTGCTACCCAACAGGAAACCGACAAACAGCGCGAGCACGATACCACCCGCCGTCCGGAGAGAAGAATGCCTTCTCATCTCACGACCTCCTTGTGGAGATTCCTGCATACATAGACGGCAAACGCCGCGCAATGTTTCGCCGCTCCGACGTTTGCCTCTACGGGTTCAGAGACTGGCTTCCCTCGACTCGGGCTGTATCTGCCCACCATAGATCACCAGCGTCTGCCCCGCGATGAAGCCCGCCTCATCACTGGCGAGAACGAGCACCGCCCACGCTACTTCCTCCGGTTTGCCGCGGTCGAGAATCCACCCCTTAGTTTTCTGAGTCTAATGTGATAGAAACATAGTAAAGCCATTAGATGAAATAATCAAAGGGTTGAACTGCCCGGCAGGGAGGAGAACATGAGACAGGCCATACCGATACTGGCAACGATTGCACTGGTGGTTGTGGTGGCGGCGGTAGCAGCGTTGGCTCCTAAAGAGACGCCCCCGGACCTCCTCTCTCAGCTCCGCGAGCGATATTCAAAGAGGCATAAGCCTTCCGTAGACCATAGAAGGTTTACTCAACTGCAGAAAAAGTTCAAGAAGCCTCAGGAAGTCACGGAAGCCTGTATCGGCTGCCACAACGGACGACACATCGAGGTGATGAACTCTAACCACTGGAACTGGGAGCGTGAGGAGTATATTCAAGGGCGGGGAGTGGTGTATCTGGGCAAAAGGAACGCGGTCAACAACTTCTGTCTTTCTGCCCAGGGAAACGAGCTGGCATGTGCCAAGTGCCACGTTGGCTTTGGAATGACCTCCGTGAAGACTTTTGATTTCAACGACCCGCGCAATATCGACTGCCTCGTTTGTCACGACGGCACAGGCACCTACGCGAAAGCCTCCAACGCAGGTGGCGCACCAAGCCCCGGTGTGAACCTCGCGCTGGTCGCCGCCAGCGTCGGACGACCACAGCGCAGTAACTGCGGTGTCTGCCACTTCTACGGAGGCGGAGGCAACAACGTCAAGCACGGCGACCTGGAAGAAGCGATGTTTGAGCCATCCCGGGATGTGGACGTGCACATGGCGGTAGACGGTATCAACATGCAGTGTGTGGACTGCCACATTACCGAGAAACACATGATTCGGGGGCAGCTCTATTCGCTCTCCTCCATGAACCGCAACAGGATAACATGCGAACAGTGCCACACCAGCACACCGCATGAGAACGAACTGCTGAACGAGCACACACTGAAAGTGGCTTGCCAGACCTGCCATATCCCTGTTTATGCCAAAGTGAACGCCACCAAAATCTACTGGGACTGGTCCACAGCAGGCAAACTTCGAGACGGCAAGCCCTACCGCGAGACCGATGCGGAGGGCAACATCACCTACCTGTCAGAGAAAGGCTCCTTCCGCTGGGCAAAGAACTTGAAACCTGAATATGTCTGGTTCAACGGCACCGCCACCCACTACCTGCTGGGCGATAAAATAGCCGACCCTTCGCAGCCTGTGGTGCTGAACAGGCTGAATGGCTCCTACGCCGACCCTGACGCCAAAATCTTCCCGGTGAAGGTCATGCACACGAAGCAGTGGTATGACCCGATCAATCACATTCTGGTTGCGCCCAAGCTATTTGCACCGAAGCCGGGCGAGGGGGCGTTCTGGAAAGACTTCGAGAGCCTTCGCGCGATTGAGGTGGGGATGAAAGAGCGGGGATTGCCCTTCAGCGGACAGCTGGGCTTCATCGAGACCGTCATGTACTGGCCCATCAACCACATGGTCTCGCCAAAGGAGAAAACCGTACAGTGTAGCGAGTGCCACACACGACATGGAAGCCGCATTGCCAACCTCAATGATTTCTACCTTCCGGGCAGAGACTATTTGCCTCTGGTGGACAGGGCTGGCAAGGCGCTGGTCACCTTCACTTTACTAGGTGTGCTGGCGCATGGCGGCTTGCGTATCGCCACATCTCTGAAACGTCGTCGGGAGGGACAATCATGAAAAAACGTGTTCAGATATACACCGGTTTCGAGCGGTTCTGGCACTGGATGCAGGCGATCCTGGTGCTCTTCCTTGCCCTTACCGGCTTCGAGATACACGGCTCGGTGCGCTTCTTCGGCTTTGAGGAGGCGGTCAGATACCATAACATCGCCGCATACCTGCTCCTTGCGCTCATCGTGTTTGCCATCTTCTGGCACTTTACCACGGGGCAATGGAGACAGTATGTGCCTACCTTAGAGAACGTGCGTGCCCAGCTGGAGTACTATGTGTTCGGCATCTTCCGCAACGCGCCCCACCCCACCAAAAAGACGGCGCTCAGCAAGCTCAATCCGCTGCAGAAAATTACCTACTTCCTGCTGAAGGTGTTCCTCTTTCCGCTGATCGTGGTTTCCGGCTTGCTGTACATGTTCTATCGGTATCCGACACGCTACGGGATCGAAGCGATTAACATCGAGTCGCTGAGGTTCATCGCCATTGCACACACTCTTGGCGCGTTTCTGATGGTGGCATTCGTGATACTGCACGTGTATATGACCACTACTGGAGAGACTGCGCTGTCCAATCTGCGCGCCATGATTACTGGCTACGAGGACATGGACGAGCCAGAGCCAGCACCCACTGCTCAGGAGGTAACACAACCATGAGTGAAAGCAAGTACATGAACCCTTACGTGGCGGGCACTTTACTGGGGTTGTTGCTGATTGCCACTATCTACATCACGGGACGAGGACTGGGAGCCAGCGGTGCCATCAAAAGCTTCACCGTCGCAGGAGTGCAAGCGGTAGCCCCCGCACACGCTCAAAAAGCCAAGTTCTACGCAGAATACCTTCAGGAACACCCGGGAGGCAGTCCGCTGAAGAACTGGCTGGTATTCGAGGTCATCGGCGTGGCGGTGGGGGCTTTCCTGTCTGCGCTGGCGGCAGGAAGACTCAAGCTGACGACCGAGGCTGGTCCTCGTGTAGCCCCCCGCACCCGACTGGTTGCCGCCTTTGTGGGAGGCGTTCTATGGGGCGTCGGCTCACAGCTGGGCAGAGGTTGTACCAGCGGCGCTGCACTCAGCGGGATGGCGGTCATGGCGACAGGCGGTATCCTGACCATGGTAGCTATCTTTGCGGGGGCGTACGCTTTTGCCTATTTCTTCCGCAAACTGTGGACATAGGAGGGCATCGATGGGACCCTTAGTGCCAAACCTGATTAGTGAAAACCTGAACTACATCCTTGCCTTCTTCATCGGTATTGCGTTCGGGGCGATACTGGAGCAGGCGGGGTTTGGTTCTTCACGCCGACTGGTAGGACTGTTCTACGGTTACGACTTTACCGTGTTGCGGGTGTTTTTCACCGCCGGCGTGGTGGCAATGGTCGGTGTGATGGCGCTGAACCATTTTGGCTTGCTGGACATGAGCCAGGTGTACATCAACCCCACCTACCTCTGGTCTGCAATAGTGGGCGGGCTTATCATGGGGCTGGGTTTCGTGGTGGGCGGATACTGCCCGGGCACCAGTTTCTGCGCCGCTTCCATCGGTAAGCGCGATGCGATGGTATTCATCGTGGGCGCGCTGGCGGGGGTGTTTCTCTTCGCGGAGGGCTACCCCTTGCTGGAGGGCTTGTACAAAGCCGCCTATCTGGGTACTCCACGTATCTACGAAACGCTGGGCATTCCGGCAGGGCTTTTCGCCTTTCTGATGGTGACGTTCGCTCTGCTCGCTTTCGGCATCGCCTCGGTGGTGGAACGCAAGGTGAAGGGCGTCCAGCCCGTCCTGCCGCGCTGGAATCTGGCACGGGCGGGGGCAGTGGCGCTCGGTATCTTGCTGGCGCTCTCTGCCTTTTCCTTCACCGACCGCAAAACGAGTCTGTTGCAGATGGTGCAAAACGAGCAGTTTGTGCGCTCCTACCCGGTCGAGGTGATGACCGTAGACGAGTTCGCCTTCCGCTTAATGGACGACACCGACGACCAGATACAGGTGATAGACTTCCGTCCTCGCGAGGAGATTTCCAAGGGGCGGTTGCCCAAATCGTACCCCTTTACGGTAGATAACCTGTTCGAGCAGGAGCCTTCCCGCCTACTGCGTGTGCGGGGCAAAATCAACGTATTCGTGGCGGATGATGAACTGACCGAAAGGCGTATGGCGGTCATTGCGCAGCAACTGGGCTTCAGTCGTATTCGGATTCTGGAAGGAGGGTTCGAGAAGTTCCGTCAGGACATCCTGAACTTCGAGCCACCGGCTCCGCCCAAGGACATGTACGAGGAGTTCACGTACCGCTTCCGCAAGCGCGCTAAGGAGAAACTGCCGGAGCTAATACGCGAGGAAGAGCTTTCGCCTGCCGAGCCGGAAAAACCGAAACGCAAGCTGGGCGGGTGTTAGCTTGACTTTTTGCAGAGGCGACTGTATAATAGTGGTGTCAGCGCGCGCCCGTAGCTCAGTGGATAGAGCGTGAGGTTGCGGACCTCAAGGTCGGGGGTTCAAGTCCCTCCGGGCGCGCCATCTTTCCGCCCCGCTCTTAACCCCTTTGACAGATTCCCCTCAGTTATGTTACATTCAGTGTGTTGGTCAAAACGACGTGGGCATGGTGAGCAACAATGAGGCGGAATGCGGTGTTAAACGGTTTGGTGATTCTCGCCGCCGCGGCATTTGTCATCACGGGGAACGGCTGCGGCGGTGGCGGAGGCGCGGTGCAACCTCCTCCAACCGATCCCTCGGGCGGACGCTTTATCGTTATCGAAAACGGACGTGTGCAAACGGAGGAGAAAAACGGAAAGCTTGTCATCAAGGCAGATGAGTCGCAACTGCCTGGCATGGTGTTTTCGCAGGATGCAGTGCAGGTAGAGTTGTATCGTGGCGACGGCTTCGCCAATCCCCGAACCGACACGCCACCGTCGTCCAGCTTGATACGCACCTTCCGAGTCAGCCGCGACGGCACCCTGTTGGACAATCTGGAACTGGAAGAACGCCGCTATACTGTAGTCGCGACGAACATCGAGGCTCGTCAGGGACAGAAGCGGTTTCGAAGCAACCTCATCGCCTTCGTGTTCGACGTTTACAAAGTGAACGGTGTTTTCCAGACCACTTTGCCAGAGGCGTTTGAAGCGCGTTTCCCAGCCATTGGATACGCGATAGAAGATTCTTACGTGCGCTTTCGAAGCCACCTTAGTGCTGTCGGCGGACAGTGCCTTTTCTTCATGGAGCGTGCCAATGGCACTGTGACGATGACGAAGCAGTTTGAGTTTTGGCCTCCATCACCCGCGTCATCAACGCACGCAAACGTCAGCTTCGAGTCGTTGCCCGGAGGTCCTGAACTGGAACCTGTTCAGCGGATTGTTGTGAAGGCTTTCAAGCCATGAGACTCCCCGTCGTCGCAGCTATACTCTCTGTGCTATTGGCCGCCAGCGTTCGGGCACAGCCCGCAGATAACGTGCGCGTCTCCACCATCTGGCGAGGTGCAGAAGTAGAGGGACGCACCTTGTGGGTGAACGAACAGTTGGTTACCTTGCGAGTGGACGCCCGCACGCAGGTGGAGGTCGGCTGGCAGAGGTTTGTGGCGAAGGGGCGCGTCCGTACGAACCGCTTCTCCACGTCCTCACGGTGGTATGGGCTTCAGCATGTGCTGCGCCAGGACAACGACCGCCAGCTGTCGCTTTCACTGCGCCGGCTGGAAGCCAGCGAGGGTACGGCGGATGTAGCGGAAGGCCTTTTCACCTACACGGCTCCGCGTATCGATACCACCAGCCTGCTCTCCCTGCAACACGACGGCAAGCGGACCACGGGCTACCGCCTGTCGTACTCGCGCACACATGCCGGCACCGAGGCGGCAGATACCATCGGGCTATCCTTCGTCGTGTTCCCAGCACGAGCTGCACGCTGGCAGGTGCAGCTAGAAGGCGGGCTCTATGCCGACCGTCACGGAGATACCCACTATCGCTCTGTGTTCGGAGCAACGATTAGCTCCCGGCTGGGACGGGGGTTGCACGCAAAGCTGGGAGTGACCTTCGCACCTCGCGGCTTTCCGACGGCGGGCACCTCGCTGGAAGCCCTCACCGCTTTCAGCCTGTATCGCCCCGGCAGTCTCGTAGAAAACTGGCGTGACCGCCCGGCAGGCATTCTCAGCCTGCAAATCACCACCAGCACGGATTGAGTGTACGCTCGCTCGCGCACCAGTTTGGTCGCGGCGGGAGCTTTATGTAGCCGCAGGCATTAGCCTGCGTTTGTAGAGATGGCACCCCTCGAGTGAGCCGATAGCCCCACAGTACACGCACCCGCCCTCGGCGCTATGCCTCTTGCTCCTCTGCAAACACCTTGCGCAATTGCGGTTCGTTCTGCGCCGATACCAACGCGATCACGCTGTCGCCGGGTTTCAGCTCAGTATCTGCATGAGGAAGCACAGCGTTTTCCTCTCGGATGATACATACAATCAGCGCATCCGGAGGCAACGGAAGCTCATGAATGCGCTTGCCGACCACCGGGGATCGGTTGCTCAGTTCCACATCAACGATTTCGATGTTACCCCTCTTCAAAGCCGCCAGAGGGATAATCTCGCCTGTCTCGATCTCCTGTTCAATCAGGTGGTAGATGATGTTGGTGCTGCTGACGGTGGCATCGATACCGAGCTGTTGAAAGATGCTCTCGTTGCGCGGGTCATTGATGCGCGCAACAGTTCGCGGAACGTTGAAGTACCACTTGGCAATCTGGCTGATAATCAGGTTATCCTCATCATCGCCGGTGCAGGCAACCACGATATCCGCCCGGTCTGCACCTGCTTCACGCATGGTATGGATTTCGTCGCCGCGTCCGCGCATCACCATCTCACCCAGCTCGTCCTGCAAAAGCGCACACCGCCTTTTGTCGCGCTCAATCAACAGCACCTCATGCCCGGCGTTCATCAGAGTCTTCGCCAGGTAATAGCCTACGTTGCCAGCACCTACAATGATAACGTACATCGTCGCACTACCTCACTCAGTCTTCCAGTTCGGGGGGAAGCACATTATACTCCTCGACCGAACCCAGCGGGCGGTCATACGCCAGGTCGCGGATAATCGAACAGCCGATGAGCCCGTAGCATATCGTGTAGATACCACGCTCGCGGTAGGCTTGCGCCCGGATGGGGTCGTTCACTTTGGCAACTACCTTAGGCACGTGGAACCGCTCTTTGGCAATTTGCGCCGCCATCAGGTTGCGGTTATCGCCTTCGGTCAGCGCGGCGAAAAGGTCGGCCTGTTCGATGCCTGCCTTCCTCAGGATGTCCTCATCCAGTCCGTTGCCGGGTATTACCGCACCGGAGAACTTGCTACCCAATCGCTCCAGAGAGTCGTTGTTCCACTCTATCAGCGTTACTTTATGTCCCTCCGCCGCCATGATGCGAGCCAGTGCAGCGCCTGTACGTCCACACCCCAAAATGACTATTCTCATCGGAAGCCTCAGCCCCTGTTCTTCTAGATTGAACCGAACTTCAGTATACGCCGATGTCTGCCTGTTGTCAACCGCTGGCAGGAAAAGAGGTATTCGGCATCCGCTTTGCGAAATATCCCTTGCTTCCTCTGTTACATATTCCCCTCCCGTTGCGTAAGTCATAATAAGGGAGTGTTGACCACATTCAGAAAGGAAAGAAACTGCCTATGAGATGGTCATGGAAACTTGGCGAGTACGCAGGTATCGCGGTGTATGCGCATGCAACATTTCTTCTCCTTATCGGCTGGATTGCCCTTTCGCACTGGCTGCAGATTGGTACAGTGCAAGCGGTTGTGAGTGGAGTCGTCTTTATCCTGCTCCTGTTCGGATGTGTACTTTTGCACGAGTTCGGCCATGCTCTCGCCGCGAAGCGATACGGCATTCGCACCCGCGACATCACGCTGTTACCTATAGGGGGCGTGGCGCGTCTGGAAAGAATGCCGGACAAGCCTGTCGAGGAGCTGTGGGTGGCACTGGCGGGTCCCGCGGTCAACGTGGTGATATTCGTCGCTCTGTATCTGTTTCTGCAGGCAAAGGCAAGCCTGTTGCCGATGGAACAGTTCGACGCGGTCAGGGGGTCCATATGGTCGAGGCTCATGATAGTGAACCTGTTCCTGGCGGCGTTTAACCTGCTGCCTGCCTTCCCGATGGATGGCGGGAGGGTGGTACGCGCCCTGCTGGCAATGCGCATGGATTACGTGCAAGCCACCAATATCGCCGCTGCCCTGGGACAGGGGATGGCTTTCCTTTTCGGTTTTCTGGGGTTGCTTTTCAATCCGTTCCTGCTCTTTATTGCGTTTTTTGTGTGGATTGGCGCTGCGCAGGAAGCGAGTATGGTGCAGATTAAATCCGCGCTGGGCGGCATTCCGGTACAGCGTGCCATGCTGACCGAGTTCCGTACCGTCTCGCCCGATGACCCGCTGGAGAGGGTCGTTGAACTCATTCTGAAGGGCTGGCAGCAGGACTTTCCGGTGTTAGAAAACGGGCGTGTTACCGGTGTACTCACACGCGGTGACCTGTTGAACGCGCTGGCGTCGCATGGGGAACAGCAGCTGGTACGAGATGTGATGCAGAGGGAGTTTGAGGTGGTAGACGCTGCCGAAATGCTGGAAAACGTGCTGCCGCGCCTGCAAGCATGCACCTGCCACTCCATGCCTGTGATGCGCGGTGATGAACTGGTGGGCTTGCTGACGATGGATAATGTGGGTGAGTTCATGCTGATACAGTCCGCTCTGGACACCGCAGCGCGAAGAGCCTCCCAGCGGGGGAATACGGTGTGGTAGGAGGCGTCACGTGCAAAGAGTCGTTGATTTCTTGAGCAGACGCTCCAAAAACTTCTGGACAACCATCGGACTATTGATGGTTGCCCTTATTGCCATAGTAGACTACTTCACCGAGCCGGATATCCTCATCCTGTACCTCATCCCGATTATTCTGGTAGACTGGTTCGCCGGGGAGAAACCGGGGGTCATTCTGGCAGTAGCCAGTGCGATAGCGTGGTTTGCCGCAGACGTGCTATCTACCCAGCACGACACGAGCAATGTCGTACCCTACTGGAACCTAGCGGTGCGCTCCGCAATCTTTCTGACCGTCACCTACATGCTCTCCGGCTTGCTGGCATCGCGCAAACGCCAGGAGGAGCTGATGCACTTCATTGTTCACGACCTGCGCTCCCCCCTGACGAACGTGCTTACCGGCTTGCAGACCCTGCGCCAGATGCGCGACGGTCAAATGGATGAAAACGAGCAGGAGCTGCTAGATATGGCGCTCATCTCCAGCAACCGGATACTCACCCTGGTCAACTCGCTGCTGGACCTGCCCCGGCTCGAACACCGCAAGATGCCGGTGCAAACGCAGGAGGTGAGCGTGGACGAGCTGGTCAACAACTCCCTCGCGGTAGTCGCGCTGTGGGCAGCGCAAAACCGGGTGAACATCGTTTATGAACCGGACCCTCAGGTAAGCACCGTTATCGCTGACCCGGATATCACCACCCGTGTGCTGGTGAATCTCCTCAGCAACGCCCTCAAATACAGTCCCCCTGACACCACCATCACCATCCGCGTGCGTGCCTCAACCAACAATACGGTGACCTTCAGCGTTACCGACCAGGGTCCCGGCATCCCACCGGAATGGGTGGAGAAGGTGTTCGACAAGTATGCGCAGGTAGAAGCGCGTAAAGAGGGGGCAAGCACCGGATTAGGGCTGACCTTCTGCCAGCTGGCGGTAGAGGCACAGAAGGGGCGTATCTGGATTGAGAGCGAGCTGGGCAAAGGTACAACGGTGTTTTTCACTCTGCCGGCGGGCAAGGCGAAAAGAGTTCCTTTGCTGGAGGAGTAGGAAGGCAGAAGGGCAGGTGCGAATCCCCACTTGTGCCGGAGGCAGATGAATGCAAGACAACCTTTCGTTACGCCGGATTTGGCTGACCGGTCTGTTCTTCGCTGTGTTGGGTATGGTTCCTTCTTTCCTGCGGGTGCATATCGAGACGTTACGTATCCTGCCTGCCGTGCTGCGCTCGCTGGACGCTTCTGGACTGCCGGTACCCGATACGCTGGCATGGTCGTCCACACTGGTTCGCTGGATTTCATTCGCGGGCTCAGTAACACCACCATTACGTGCCGCTACACTGGTGGCGGTATATCTGTTGCTGGTGCTGATTGCCCTGCGAGCGGCTTCTCCCACTGGAGCCGTCCTGCGGAGTAACCAACAGCATGTGCTGCGGCTGCTGGGGCTGGTAGCAGTCTGGCTGCTGGTGGTACTGGCGTTCGATTGGTGGTTTGCTCGTTCTCCTGACCTGTCGCTTGCCCGCTTGATGTGGCTCTGCGGGGGGATGTGTCTGCTTACCGCCCTGTGGTGGTCAGGGGATGGGCTTGCGGGATGGTGGATTGGAGGAAGTGCCCCGCGTCTCTGGTCGCTGGTACGCCTGACGCTGGGAGGACTGGGCAGCGGGCTGGTTGGCGCGCTGGTGCTGCGGTTTACGGGTTTCGACTTCGGTGCGGCTCTCTATCGCTTTATGTTCGACTTTCCTTCGGTCTTTGTGCCCACCGCCGGCTTCCCTGCATTGGCAGACTTGAACCCACGCGGCTGGCTGACCTTTGTGAGCGTATCGCTGGCGATTGGTGCGGTGGGCAGCTTCTGCTGGGCAAGCCTGTGGACGGCGGTAGTGGCTCCTGCGGGAAACTATCAGCAACGAGTCCGCGCGCTGGCATCCGCGCTGATACCGCTCGCTTTGGTGGTGACAGCAAGCGTGTGGCTCTTCTTTGGGGTGGTTGTCGGCAGGATGGACTACGGGCGCGACCTGCTGCAGATGGCGGAAAGGGAGCAAATCCCTGTAGGTGCGGCAGGTACGGACACGGTGTTACTGCCACGCTCCGACGGTGGCGTGCGTGTAGCGCGTATTCCCTTTCAGACCATTGTGGGCTTCCCAAACGAGCCCAGCGTGACCTACAAGGTGGAGCAGTACTTGCTCCAGCGCCGATACCAGACCACCCTGGCGCGCCCGCTGCTGGTGCACCTGCACGATGTGCGTTCCATCGACTGGGACCCGGTGCGCAGTCTGGAGGTGGATCGCCTGTGTATCGAGAACGCGCCACGCCTGCAGTTCGCGCAGCTCATGGTGGAGACCCTTTCCCGCTGTGCGGTAACGCCCGAAGCGAAACGGTACCTGGACTGGCTGGATGCGCGAGCACGTCCGTTTCGTCAATCGCAAGACGCCTGCCGAATCATGGGAGACCTGTATGCCCGATTCGGCGATGCCCAGAAGGCACAGCAGTGGTACGAGCGCGGACAAATCCCCACTGAACAGCGGAAGGAGACCGCATCAACGGGCAGGATTGTGGGCAGGGTGATGTGGAACGAACGGCCCGTCGAGGGCGTGCGCATTGGAGTGATGGCGCGCGAGGACTCGTTGCCGTTTACACGAACACGTGCGGGCAGGCAGGATGCAGTGCTGGTGGCGCGACCGTTCGACTGGCGCGTGGTGGCGGGTGTCGTGGCAACCGATTCGTCAGGACGCTTTGAGTTTGGCGGCTTACCCTATGGGGAGTACGTCCTGCTGTTGCGCGTAGAGGCACAGCGGTTACCGCCGGTGCCTGGCGCCGCACAGGTGGAGGGTTTGCCGGTGGCAGTGAAAGTCGGTGCACCGACGGTGGATGTGGGCACGATTCATGTGCAAACGAAGAACGGTGGTACAAGGAGACCGGGGAGGGTGATTTGAGAGATTCCGCGGCAGGCATCCGTCCGCGTCTGGCGCTGCTCATCTTGCTGACGCAGGCGGTGATGGTGTGGTGGGTGGCGGACAGCGAGATTGCCCGCAGCATCTACCTTATCTGCTACTCGCTGATGATGCCCACCGCGCTGTACCTGCTGTTCGTGCGGTTGCTGCGACGGTGGTTACCGTTCCGCCGCGAGGAGCTGCTGATGGGCTACATCGTGCTGACCTGCACCATCCCCATCATCGGCTTCGGTGGCTTGCGCTTCCTGATGCCCGGCATGGGATTTTTCCCCTATTTCTCCCAGACGCAACCGCAGTGGAGCCGCTACCTGCCCTTGCTTTCCCACCTGCCCATCCTGCACGATGCAAAGGCGATCGACGCGCTGTATCGAGGGCAGAGCGAGGTGCCCTGGCAGGCGTGGACGGTGCCCATCCTCTTCTGGAGCCTGTACCTGATGCTGTTGACCGGCATCTGGATTGGGCTGGCGGCGGTGCTGCACCGCATCTGGATTCGGCAGGAACGGCTCACCTTCCCCATTACCGTACTGCCTCTGCAGCTGACCGACCCGCAGGACGACCTGCTGCGACGCCCGCTCTTCTGGTTGGGGTTCGCCATTCCGGCGGTGATGCAGAGCCTGCTGGCACTGCACGACTGGTATCCCACCATCCCTGCGGTGCAGCTGAAAGCCAGTTACATCAAACTGCCCATCTTCCAGTCGCCCCCGTGGAACGCCTTTCCCGACTTTCCGCTGGGCTTTTACCCGATGGCGATTGGGCTGGCGTACTTCGTGCCGAGCAGTATCAGCTTCAGCTGTTGGTTCTTCTGGCTGGTCACGCGCCTGCTGTATGTGGTGGGCGCGGCGTTTGGGCTGGAGGTGGGCGACACGGCGGCGGCACGCTTCCCCTACAAAGAGGAGCAGGCGGCGGGTGCATGGATTGCCTTTGCGATGATGGTAGGCTGGGGGGCGAGGTTACACTGGAAAAGCCTTGCGCAACAGCTGACGCCCGACGAGGTGCGCACCGTGCGGCTACTGGGTCTGCTGGCACTGGGGTGCATCCTGATGTGCGCACTCATGATGATGCTCACCGGCATTCCGCCGCTGTTCGCGCTGATGATTATCGGCGTGTACGTGGCGTATGTGCTGAGCGGGGCTCGCATCCGCGCCGAAGCGGGTGGACAATGGACCTTTGCTCCCGCCACATGGACGCCTCACCGTGTGGCGAACGCCGTGCTGGGCACACAGAACCTGTCAGACAGAGCCATCGTCGCGGGGGGATACTTTGACCTGGTTCATGTGGACATCCGTGCGCAGTCGCTGCCGTATCTAATGGAAGGGCTCAAACTTGCCGACTCGGTGGGGTTGCGCTGGCGCACGGTGCTGGCATGGGTGGCTATTGGCACGGCGACTGCGCTGGCGGTGGGATGGTGGAGCAGTCTGACCAACTTCTACGCGCTCGGCGCGGCGACCGCCAAGAGCAACGCCTACGCGATGTGGAAAGTGCAGTACGGGATGCAGCAGATGCACTCGCTCGCCAGCAACCGCGTGGCGTGGGACAAGAACGGCGTTCTGGCGGCGTGTATCGGGGGCGCGTTTACCCTGATGCTTGCCAGTTTGCGGATGCGCCTGAGCAACTTCCCCCTGCATCCCGTGGGCTACGTCATGGCGAACACCATCACCATGAACGCCTTCTTCCTGCCATTTCTGATTGCATGGACGGCAAAGGTGCTGGTACAACGGTTTGGTGGGAGCAAAGGTTACCGGCGCAGTTTGCCCTTCTTCGTGGGGGTTACGCTGGGCGACATCGTTACGCAGGCGGGCTGGGCACTGATCGGAAAGGTGTTCGACGTGCCGATATATCAGTTTCTGACCTGACGCCCCCGCTTTCACTTCCTCTCAGCCTCTCGTGCATGGCGCAGCAGGTCAAGGGCATAAGCGGTCAACGCGCTGTGCGAATATTGCTGGAGAAAACGTTCCAGCAAGGCGACCGCACGGTCGGGCTGTTGCAGCTGGTGAAGGGTGATCCGCGCCGATTGCAGCAGCGCATTCTCGCCTTCGGGAGTACCGACAGCGGACTCGGCAATCTGCTGCAATGCCTCCAGTGCCTCCTGGGAATACCCGAACTGCGCCGCACGCAGCGACCAGCGCAAGCACATCTCGCGCGGTAAAGGGAAAGCAGGCAAATGCTGACGGCTCTCCACAAAGATGTCCACTCCCGTCTTCGTGTCGTTGCGCACCTCACACAGCGCAAGCGATTGATGGTAGTGCTTCAGGCTCAGAGCCTCATCGCCTGCAGCCAGTGCCATGCGCGCTGCGGTCAGGTGCGCCTGTATCGAGTCCGGTTCCATCTGGCACCATGCTTCCGCGATACGCAGGGATTCCAGCACATCGCCACACGACTGCGCCTGTACCAGCTGCTGCTGAAGATAGCTGCGCGCCCCCGCCCGTGTCATGCGCAGCGCAAGCGCCAGTATCAGTCCCGTAATGAACCCGCCGAGGTGTCCCCAGTAGCCCACCGTGCCCAGCCCACCCTCTACCAGCGTGCGTACGGCTCCCACCAGCTGCGGTATCAACCAGAGCAAGATAATCCACAGGCTGGGGATGGACACCTTGCCTATCCGGACGTCCAGCGCAAAGAACCGCACCGCAAACGCGCCGATGACCGCTGCCACCATGCCCGACGCACCCATAATCGGCGACTCGGCTCGCTGCGGCTCGGAGACCAAAACCACCATCGTTTGCACCGTCGAGGCCACAATCCCCCCCAGCAACACCACGAGCGCATATTCGTAGCGACGAACCGCCATCTCCACCATGCTGCCGAAGAGGAACAGCCACAGCAGATTGCCAAGCAGATGCGCCGGGCTCGCATGCAGGAAACACGTGGTGAGTAGCGACCAGACCTGGAAACGCTGGGGTACCAGTTGCCACAGCTCCGCGCTCCTGTCCGCCTGCTGCAGCACGTAGCCGCCTAACATCAGCAGGCACACAATCAGGGTAATGTATGGCACACGCCGCCGCATGTGAACCTTTTGCCCCGTTTCATACCGATACGGTAGGTGCAGACCCCCGTGTCTACCCCGATTTGCCACACTACCACAAGGAGTGCCCCTACGGTGGGTTTACCCGACGTCACCTAAGCGGCAGGCGCACCTCCGTGCGGGCGCGCACATGTTCCAGCACCGCGTCAATCACCTGCTCTGGCGCGATGCCTTGTGCCTCTGCTTCGAAGTTCAGTAAGATGCGATGCCTCAGCGACGGATAGGCGACCGCCTCGATATCCTCTATCGCCACATTATAGCGACCTTCGCTCAGCGCACGTACCTTCGCCGTCTGCACCAGTGCCTGCGCCCCGCGCGGGCTGGAACCGAATCGCACATACCGCTTCACCATGTCGGGTGCGCCGTCCACATCGGGATGCGTCCAATGCACCAGCTGCGAGGCGAAATCGCGCACAGGGGCAGCCAGTGGAACCTGCCGTGCTAGCCCCTGCATCCATAACACGGTCTGGGCATCCGCGACCACCTCCGCCTGTGGTATCTCCGCGCTGGTGGTGCGGTCGATAATCGCGTTCAACTGTTCTACCGATGGGGAGTGTACCAGTAACTTGAACATGAAGCGGTCCAGCTGGGCTTCGGGCAGGGGGTAGGTGCCCTCCATCTCAATGGGGTTCTGCGTGGCGAGAACGAAAAACGGCTCTGGCATCTCATAGCGCACTCCCGCCACCGTCACCGCGTGCTCCTGCATCGCCTCCAGCATGGCGGACTGCGTTTTGGGCGTAGCACGGTTAATCTCATCGGCTAACACAATGTTGGCAAACACGGGCCCGGGCTGGAACTGGAACCTTCGGCGACCGCTTTCGTCCTCCGCCAGCAGATTCGTTCCGGTGATGTCGGCAGGCATGAGGTCGGGGGTAAACTGGATGCGGGAAAAACGCAGGGAAAGCACCTGCCCTAGCGTGCGCACCAGCAAGGTCTTACCCAGCCCGGGTACACCCTCCAGCAGGGCATGTCCGCCTGCGAAGATGCACAGTAACGTGCCTTCCACCACCTCCTCATGCCCCACAATCACACGCCCAATCTGCTGGCGCAACGCCTGCATGGTGTCGCGAAAGCGGTTCACCTGTTCCTGTATGTCCATCAGCGAATGTAAGAACCTCCGTTCACGTCCAGAGTGATGCCCGTCAGGTAATCGGCGTCGGGCGAGGCGAGAAACCGAACCGCCTTGGCTACGTCCATCGGGTCTGCCACGCGCCCTACCGGTATCTGCGCCACGATGCTCTCGCCACGCTGTTTCAGCGGTTCTGCCGCCATGTCGGTCGCCACCCAGCCGGGCGCAATGGCATACACCTGAATATTCTCACGTGCCAGCTCTACCGCCATGCTGCGTGCCAACACCACCATCGCCCCTTTCGAAGCGGCGTAGTGGCTGTGATTGGCTTCTCCGCGGATACCCGCCCTTGAGGCAATGAAGATAATTTTGCCGCTTCCCTGCCGCCGCATCGCACGCACCGCATGGTAGCTCAGGTTCACCGCACTGAAGAAGTTGACGTCAAACATCCTGCGCCAGGCGTGTTGCCAGTGCATATACTCAGGCTCGCTAAAGGGAAGCGGCTCGTAAATGCCCGCGTTGTTCACCAGAATGTCCAGCCGACCTGCCTGTTTCACGGTCTGCTCCACCAGATTCCGGCACACCTCCGGGTCGGCGACGTCTCCCTGCAACAGGAAGTGCCCATCCCCCTGAAGGGCAGAGAGCGTTTGCAGGGCTTCGCGCTCGTTCTGGCGATAGTTCACAGCAACTACCGCACCCCACTCCGCCAGGGCAACAGCGCACGCTCGCCCGATACCGCGCGATGCACCCGTGACCAGCGCCACTTTGCCTTGAAGCATGTCGCAATCCATCTCCTCAACTAACTGCAACGGTAAATCCCAACCTCATACGGGGCAAGGTTCACCATCCCCCCCTGCGGTGAGGCACCCAGCAACACTGTTACGCCTCCGGGAACAGGCACGCTTCGCTCCTCGCCGCGCAGGTTCACCAGAAACAGATAACGCGCTCCTTCCTTCTCGCGCCAGCAGGCATCCACGCCATCAGGCACGCCCGGCATCGTCTCCACGCCCGCCTCATCCAGCACCCGTCCCAGCAAGGTGTCATACAGCGCAGGCTCGCCGTATGTGCCCAAAGTGTACACCGTTCCCCTGCCGTAGCGATGGCGTGCGATGGCTGGTTCACCCGCAAAGATAGAATGGGTATACACAGCTACCTCTTCCGCTCCCTGAAGAATCAGCGCGTCCGCCCACACCGATACGGTGAACTCCTCACCCGTGCGCAGTCGGATGCGGTTCTCGTCCGTACCTAGCGGGTCGTAATCATCTATCTCCACGCCAGCCACCTCGCGCAGCAGGGATGGTAAAGGCTCCGTACGGCAGACGTTGCGCTCGTTCTTCACACCCGTACGCGGATTCAGTATCAGCGTTCCTCCCTGACGCACATATTCCGATAGCCGCTGGGCATCCCGTTCGGTCAGGATGTACCAGCTGGGAAGTACGATGACCCGATACTGGCTCAGGTCGGCGTCGATCGGTATGATGTCTACCCCTGCGCCCAGTCGGCGGAAGGAGTAATAAAAGCGGCGCACCTGCTCCCACCAGCCTAAGCCGTTGACCTGCGGCTGAATCTGCAACGCCCAGTTTTGCTCATAAGAGTTGAGAATCGCCACCTGATGGCGCAGCGTCGTGCCGTCCAGCTCTGCGCTCAGGCGGTTCATCTCTTCACCGAAGCGTGCCACTTCGCGGTATCGCCGCCGTGGCATGCCGTCGTGGTTCAAGATGCCATGCCAGTATTGCTCGGTGCCGTACAGGCACGACCGCCAGCGGAAGAAGACCACGGCGTCCGCGCCGTGCGCCACCGCCTGCCATGCCCACGCGCGTATCTGCCCCAGCGCGGGTCGGCGTCCGATGTACTCCCAGCCGGGGATACCGCTCTGCTCCTCCATCACCCAGAAGTTCTTCTGTTTGATACCGCGCATCACGTCGTGCGCCAGGTCGGCATGTCCCGCCTCCTTCCAGTTACCGCCGGGATAGTTATCCCACGACACGAAGTCCAGGTCCTGTGCCAGCGCGAAGTAATCTAAACTATCGTGCAAGCCCATGAGGTTGTGGGTGACAAAGTGATGGGGGGCGAGACGACGGATAATCTCCACCTGCTCACGCTGGAAGCTGACGGTGGACTCGGAGGCGAAGCGCCGGTAGTCCAGCCACAGGGATGGGTTA
>Ga0209162_1000215_pt1 | contig 64505 bp, 74 predicted proteins | sample YNPNPMetaG_FD_187121 | JGI IMG/M metagenome (GOLD analysis project Ga0209162, IMG submission 187121) | Anoxygenic and chlorotrophic microbial mat microbial communities from Yellowstone National Park, USA - YNP NP MetaG (SPAdes) (version 2) ...
AGTATACCCCTTACTACTGCCTCCTGTCTGTTCTTTTTAACCTCGTTGACGTATAACCTAAGCTGATGAACAGAGCTTATAGATGCTACGCTTCTTTTAACCTCTATCACTACTGGTGTATGATTCCTATCGTACCCGTATAAGTCGATGTAACCTGATTTAACGTGTTTCTCTTTTTTAGTTATTCTCAGACCCTCCTCTATTAACCCTGGGTTAGTAATTATACTGTTAACCACGTCAGTCTCCATCCCTGATATGATCATCTTAGCGTTATCTACTAACGGGGTTATTACTATTGTTTTTAATGATCTGAAGAGTATACTCATCCTCTCAGCTGGTTTTGCATGGTGTGAGTGCAGCACCAGTAGATTGTCTCTAATGCTGAATCTTGTTATACTACCTGAGGGTTGCCAGTTAACTGGTTCACGCATAACTGGTTGATGCACTAGTACTGCTCCATCCTGCTTCACCATTACAATACGTTCACCCCAGTCAAGTAGTGATTTAGCGCGCCCATGGTAATCAACTATACAGTCACCTATCAGTAGTAACGTAGTCTTATCAGGTTTTGATAGATGATGATCTCTAATGAACCGTAGAGCATCCTCAGATGAAGGGTTAGTTAACGTGTTAACCCGCATTGGTTTCTCCGCGTCCTCCATTTTTTTATAGTTTAAAGTTGCCTACTTGTAAGAAAAGGTATGAGACGAAGAGGAGGGGTGGATCATGGTTTCCATGGTTGTCTATATCGTCAACCTAGCTTGACTACGCATCCTGTACGTCTCTAACTCTTTGAATAAGTCATCCTCTTGTAGAACCTGCATGAGGTCATTTGATGAGGATGGGATCTGTATCTCCCTTGTGCGTCCGTATCGTCCTTTTGATATAACCCTAGCGTTGATGATGCCTAGCATGTCAAGCTCTGATATCAAATCTGTTATCCTACGTTGTGTTAAACAATCATATTTAGCTTTCTTGCATAGATCACGATACACATCGAAGACTTCACCTGTGGTCATAGTCTGATTCATACCTGATTTCTTATTCTGCTTATCGATGAGTAAACTCGAGAATAGTAGTAGTTTTGACTGCGTTGGAAGGGTTCTCACCACTTCACTTATATGGTCTAATTCTATCTTATGTTGCGCTAGTCTCACGAAGCGGCTGCTCACCTTTGAAGCGTTATTCCTCTCAGCTAACTCTACTGATACTCTGAGGAGATCCAATGCGCGTCTAGCATCACCATGCTCCTGAGCAGCTAAAGCCGCGCAGAGTGGTATAACATCATCATCCAGGCTACCTGGTTTTAAAGCACGGTTAGCACGATCCTTTAGTATATCCTGTAGTTGTTTAGCGTCATAAGGGTAGAATATTATATTCTCCTCGCCTAGGCTTGATTTAACTCGTGGATCCAAGAACTCTGTGAATTTAAGATCATTTGATATACCTATCACTGATACCTTTGCTTTGTTTAAATTATCATTAATCCTGGTTAACGTGTATAATGCTTCATCTCCTTTTAGTTTATCCACCTCGTCTAATACTACTACGGTTACACCCTCCTCGTTGTCAAGCATCGTGCATAGTTTTGAATAAACCTCATCTGTAGGCCAACCTGTGAATGGTATATGCTCGTTCCATTCGTTTATGAAATGATTCGCTATGTTCTGCAGTAGTCTATACTGTGTGTCTACCACCTCGCAGTTTATATAGATGAAATGTATCTTCTTGTTTGTCTCCTCACCTTTTTTAACTAGTTCTTTACCCACGTATTTAGTCACTACTGTTTTACCTGTACCGGTTTTACCGTAGACGAAAGCGTTAGATGGAGTCCCCCCTCTCAGAGCGGGTGATAACACTGCTGCTAGATCATTGATCTCTTTCTCCCGATGAAGCAGAACAGCTGGTATATACGTCGGCCTCATAACCTCCCTGTCTATGAATATACCCTCTATCTGCAGTAGCCTTCCAAAGATATCTCCATCTATCATATTTCCATTACCACCCTATGAACTGCTTTCTCCCCCAGGATAAATATAATCTGTATTTATACGGGTAAAAGAATTGTAAAACAATCATAGTATAATAAGTTTTATGTTTTTTTTGATGATGTTTCCTGCTTATTTCTAAAGATAGAGAGGGAGGGGGTTGTTTCCTGTGGAGGTTGTTTTTAGGTGTAGGTTGTTTTATTTACTAAAAAACATATAATGATTATAGTTATCAATTAGCACGCTTTTGTATGGTTGTTCAAAGTCAAAGGTTTTCAATTTTTAAGTTAAATCTCCAGTGGAAACACAAGAATCGTATATCTAGAACCAAGGGAGGAAAAAAACACGGAAGACCTGCAAAAAACAGTGAACCACAGTGACTAATAATCTCCACAGGAAATAAAGGGGTATGGGCTGATGTTTGAATGGAAAACAATAAAGAAAAAAATCTTCACTCTAAAAAGAAGTCTAACAATTCTAATAGGCCCTCATCGTAACAGGGTAAAAAAACCTGGGGACTAATCTAAAATATGAAGAAGAAGGTTCAACTACCCACTATTATAACATCCTTTATTGACTTGATCGATGAGAACGGGAATAGTATATGACCCATCTCGTCACAGTGGTACAATCGAGGATCAATATCCTCAGATGGTTCAATCATTATATTCAGTAACTCACCGGTTTTTTCATCCACTAGGGTGTTACGTAGTATACCCAGATACAAACCCTCTTCACTCATCACTGTTTTACCTCGAAGCTCATTCTCCATTATCTTCATCTTACGTCCCTCCTATTAATATATTATTTTACATATAATGAATATCTTTATCTCTTTTATCTTTTTTGGCTACTGCACTGCCAAGCTCCGCGCTCATCTGCTCGTATATCTTTATGATATCAGGCGTCAAGGACGCGCGTACAACCTTAAAAGCCTCCTCGAAGTGTTTCTTTTCAACATGCTTAGCGTTCATATCCTTACGTATAGCTATCATAGCAGCCTCACGGCATAACCCTTCAAGATCAGCACCAGAGTACCCTTCAGTCATCTCAGCTAACTCCTCCAGATCAACATTAGAAGCAAGAGGCATATTCCTAGTATGAATCTTTAATATATCTAAACGAGCAGCTTTATCAGGCGCTTTTATAAGTATCAAACGATCAAACCTACCCGGTCTCAGTAAACCCTGATCTATAATATCAGGACGGTTAGTAGCACCTATAACCACAACCCCGGACATACTCTCTAAACCATCAATACTAGTCAACAACTGGTTAACCACGCTATCAGTAACATGAGAACCAGCGTAAGTACCACGACGAGGGGCGATAGCATCCAGCTCATCCAGGAATACAATGGTGGGAGCAACCTGACGAGCCTTCTTGAATAACTCCCTGACAGCTTTCTCGCTCTCACCGACCCATTTACTCATAACCTCAGGTCCTTTAATTGATATGAAATTAGCCTTAGACTCATTAGCAACCGCTTTCGCCAGCAAGGTTTTACCTGTACCAGGAGGACCATAGAGTAGTATACCACTAGGTGGCCGTATACCCATCCGTTTAAATAAATCAGGGTACTTGAGAGGCCATTCAACAGCTTCTTTAAGCTGCTGTTTAACATCCTCCAACCCGCCTATATCATCCCATGTTACACGTGGAACCTCAACGAAGAACTCACGCATAGCAGAAGGCTCTATACCCCTATAAGCATTCTTGAAGTCATCCATGGTAACAATCATCTTCTCCAAGACTTCAACAGGTATAGGCTGCTCAAGATCAATCTCAGGTAGATATCTACGTAAAGCATTCATAGCCGCCTCACGTGCAAGCGCTGCGAGATCAGCACCAACGAAACCATACGTGATATCAGCGAGCTCATCCAAGTTACAATCCTCACTCATAGGCATACCACGTGTATGAATCTGCAGTATCTCCCTCCTACCGTTACGATCAGGTACATCAATCCTTATCTCCCTGTCAAAACGCCCAGGTCTACGCAACGCAGGGTCAATGGAATCAGGTATATTCGTAGCAGCGATAACTATAACCTTCCCTCTTCCTTTTAAACCATCCATGAGAGTCAGCAGCTGAGACACTACCCGCCTCTCCACCTCACCATGAACCTCACTCCTCTTAGGAGCAATCGCATCAACCTCATCTATAAATATTATAGAAGGAGCGTTCTTCTCAGCCTCCTCGAATATCTTACGTAGATTCTCCTCACTCTGACCATAGAACTTACTCATAACCTCAGGGCCGTTAATAGTATAAAAACTAGCACCAGACTCATTAGCAACTGCTTTAGCGATCAAGGTTTTACCTGTACCAGGAGGGCCATACAACAACACTCCTTTAGGAGGATCTATACCTAAACGATCAAACAACTCAGGGTGTTTCAACGGTAACTCAATCATCTCCCGTACCTTAGATAACTCATCATGCAGACCACCTATATCCTCATAGCTAACACGTGGCCCCTCCTCGCTTACCTTAGCAGCCTCCTCCCTAACAATCATATTAGTCAATTCACTTATAAAAACAATACCAGAAGGTTTAACATCCACTATAACAAAAGGAAGAGCACTACCAAACAAGGCTATACCAGGTATAACAATCGTATCACCCTTTGTCAAAGGCCTCTTCATTAAACCTTTCTTTATAAGATGCTCTATACCACTACCGAATTGTATCTGCTGCCCCTCTGATATAAGCGGCGCTAAAACAACCTCTTTAGCCTCCCTCACATTCGCCCTTCTTATCTTTACTCTTTCACCAAGAGCAGTACCAGCATTCTTCCTAGTAAGATTATCAATCCTTATAATCGCTTTCCCTTCATCTGACGGGTGAGCACGCCATACAACCGCTGCTGTAGTTTTAGTCCCTTCTATCTCTATAACATCACCAACAGATAAATCCAGGTCTATACGTGTCTGATGATCAATACGTGCTCTACCGTAACCTACATCCTGCTGGAAAGCCTCTGATACCTTTAATATTACCTCTTCCTGCCGCATATATCCCCCTGTTTTTTACTAGTTATCATATCTAAACCAGCAAAAGAGACACTATTATAAAACTTTCTATCCTCTCTTATTCCACAGTTTTTTTAGGATGACGAAAAAAACCGGCAAAAAAAACAATATTAAAATAGGAAAAGATAAATATAAAAAACAATATATTAATAGTTTTTAGAGTGTAAAAAAACAATGCGCAAATACCTCATATCCCATGAAGGTAAATACGTTGTTCTTATACTCTCAATACTCGGGGTTATACTACTATACACCCTCACATTCTTATCACATACCCCGTTTATACAGATAAAAGACATCATGCTTTACGAAGGCAAAGAAGTAACCATACAAGGCGTAGTAATCAACTATCAACAGTTAAAATACGGTGGAGGCGTAGTCACACTCATCGACCCAGATGACACTAATCAAACTGCAACAGTTTTCAGCGATGTAAACCTAGACGTACTCTACGGCGACTTAGTAAAAATCACAGGGCAGGTTCAAAGATACAAAGAGATATACGAAGTAGTACTAGATAAAACAGAGAACATAAAGGTGATATCAAGAGGGGAAGATGTTATAATACCTATTAAACAACTATCAATGAACCCTCAACACTACAAGGATTTAAAAATAAAAACCACAGGAGTTATAACATTCCTTAATAATGATTATTTTTATCTAACAAGCAGCGATGATAATAACACTCTTTTAATCCTATGTGATTCAACAACGCTTTACAATATAACAAAAGGCGACTTAGTCACAGTTAAAGGAGTCTTCTCTTATGATAGTAGGAATCTAAGATACATACTCAGAACATGTGACGACACCCAATCTATAACCATTATGGAATCATCCAAGGAGGACGCATGATCACGCTACTATTAATCCTCCTCTTCTCAGTTTTAGGAGTCTTATTAGGCGTATGCACAGGGCTCATACCAGGTTTACATGTTAACACGATATCAGTTATACTAATATCAACTATAAGCGCTGTAGTAACCATTCTATCACCATTATCAACCTATGGTTTACCCATAGCGTTCATCCCTCTGATAATAGCATGCCTCTTTGTTTCAACCTCCATCAGCCACTCATTCCATAACGCTATACCAGCTACCTTCCTAGGAGTACCAGATGAGGATACAGCTGTATCAATGCTACCTGCACATAGGTTACTACTACAAGGACGAGGATACGAGGCAGTAGCGTTATCAGCTATAGGGAGCTTCGGCGCAGTAGCTACATGCTTCATACTATTATACCTGGTTAGATTCCTCCTAGGTGAACCAGTCATGCTGTACACAACCCTACGTGAAATCATGGTTTACATCCTGATAGCAGTATCCATACTAATGATAACCACGGAGAAAGGGAGAATATACTTACCAGGAGTATCAGGTATTCTCCCTTCAATACTAGGTATACTATCAGCTGCTGGTTTATTCATCCTATCAGGCGTGTACGGCCTTATAGCACTCTCACTCCCAGCGTACTCTCCTTTTAATCTACCATCAAACACGCTGCTACCAATTCTAACAGGTTTATTCGGCGCACCAACCATCATAGTATCACTGCTAACTAAACCTGTTATACCAGAGCAGACGATGAAACCAGTCAGCATTAAAAAACCATACAAAACATCATCAGTCATATCAGTTTTAACAGGAACAATAGCAGGTTTAATAGTATCTATAATACCGGGAGTAACATCATCAACTGGGACTATCATAGCAATGAACACTAGAGGTAGATCCAATGATGAACAAACCATTATAACATTATCAGCGGTTAACACAGCCGCGGCATTCTACACGATTACCATGCTGTTCATCATCCAGCGAGCTAGAAGCGGCGTCGCCATCATAGTAAACAACCTTATAAACGTGGAGTACTGGTCAGGGTTACTTATACCTGAAAATCTACTGTACTTACTAATAGCTGTCCTACTATCAGGTGGTTTATCATACATATCCACGTTATGGTTAGGGAGAGTATACGCTAACCGCATCACAAGATTACCTTATCATACTATACTAACAGCTGTGTTATTCTTCATTGTAACCCTAGTGATAGTGTTCACTGGTCTAACAGGTTTAATCATCTTCCTAGTAGGATCATGTATAGGTTTAATACCAGTACTATGGGGGGTACGTAGAAGCCACTGTATGGGTGTATTAATAATACCTGTTATACTATACTTCTTATAATCAACCCTGGTATAACCCTTCTTCAACTATATCATAATAGGAGGATACATCGATATTATACCTGTTAGCCAGCATTAAAGCAGCAACCTCCAGGGTTATATTCTTCTCAGATTGTATCTTTTTTATCTTTGAGGTTATGCTCTCCTCAGTCTCATCCACTGATCTTGTTATCTCAGTTATGATGCTACGTGTAATGTTTTCTTTTTCATCCTCAGCAATCAAGGATGAACCCTTGCATGGTTGATAATCCCTCTTTGAAGGTTTAAAACCTATAGGGATGCTGACACTCTCAACCTGAAATGTGAGAGCGAGTAAACCCTCCTCTTCTTTTAATAACCCTTTTTTTAAAGCATGATCCACGAAACCCTGTGCTTCTTTTGGTGTGAACCATTTCAACTCCACTGATAAAGGCAGGTAGATCTCTGATTTTTTAAGCTTGTTTTTACCGCTTCTCTTATAGATAAAAGCCAGTGTTATCTTCTCCTCATCATTCATAAGAACACTACCTTAGAGTCTAAAGATTAAGTTATCTCTTTTTTTTGTTTTTAATAAATGTAAAATTAAAAACATGATTATTTTTGTTGAAAAGAAAGGAGGAAAAGAGAGGGTTTTTCTAAGCATTCACTATTCTCTGTATACCTAGTTTACTCTCAGTCTCAGCGATCTTTAACCTTGTTTTAACTACTGTATCAGGGTTAAGTGATATACTATCAATACCGCATTCAACTAGGAACTGAGCGAACTCTGGGAAATCAGATGGAGCCTGACCGCATATACCTACTTTTCTACGTGGGTTATGCGCATGAGCAGTCTCAATGACTTGTTTTATTAATCTTTTCACAGCGTCATTCCTCTCATCGAATATATGAGCAACCAGGTCAGAGTCACGGTCAAGTCCAAGTGTCAACTGTGTTAGATCATTGGATCCTATGCTGAAACCATCGAACACATCAGCGAACTGGTCAGCTACGATGACATTTGATGGTATCTCACACATCACGTAAACCTCTAAACCATTTTCACCTTGTTTTAAACCATACTCATTCATGATCTGTATAACTTTTCGTCCTTCCTCTGGTGTACGGCAGAAGGGTATCATGGGTTTAATATTAGTCAGACCCATCTCATCCCTGGCTTTTTTTAACGCGCGGCATTCTAAACCAAAAGCTGGTTTGAATCTCTCATCGTAGTATCTTGATGCTCCTCGCCATCCTATCATCGGGTTATGCTCCTCAGGTTCGTATAACCATCCACCTATAAGGTTAGCGTACTCGTTCGTCTTGAAATCAGATAATCTAACAATGACATCATTCGGGTAGAAAGCTGCTGCTATTTTACCTATACCCTGCGCTAATGTATCAACGAAGAATTCCACCTTATCAGTATAAGATGCGCTTCTTTTATCTATCTCCTCTATAACCTTAGCTATTTTTTTATTATTTTTTGCTTTCTTCTTTAGATTATTATATTCAATCAAAGCCAACGGGTGTATACCTATATGAGAGTTTATTATGAATTCCTCACGGGCTAAACCTACACCGTCATTAGGTATCTGAGCCTGCTGGAAAGCCTGCTCTGGTACACCTACGTTCATCATTATCTGCGTCTTAGTTCTAGGTAGACTATCAAGTTTTATCTCATCTACACGGTACTTCAGTAAACCCTCATATATCCTTCCTACACCCTCAGAGCAGTCAACAGTAACGTTAACACCTGAGGGTATAAGCTCAGTACCGTTACCTGTACCTATAACACATGGTATACCCAGCTCCCTGGAGATTATAGCAGCGTGACATGTTCTACCACCACGGTTAGTAACAATAGCGCTAGCGATCTTCATTATAGGCTCCCAGTCAGGGTCAGTCATATCAGTTACCAGTACTTGCCCTCTCTTGAATTTATTCATATCCTTAGCATCGTAGATGACGTTGACTTCCCCCTGTCCTATCTTACTACCTACTGCTTCCCCTTCAGCTAGTATCCTTCCTTTCTCCTCTAATACGTACGTCTGCATCACAGCTGTCCTCTTCTGAGAGTGCACAGTCTCAGGTCTAGCCTGCACGATGAATAACTCACCGGTTAAACCATCCTTAGCCCATTCTATATCCATGGGTTTATGGTAATGCTCTTCGATTATGCAAGCCCATCTAGCTAGTGTTAGTATCTCATCATCGTTTAAAACGAATTTATTCTGGTCTTTTTTACTAACTTTCTGTTGTCGTGTACCTTTATTCTCATCGTATATTAGTCTTTTCTCTTTGGTTCCTAGCTTCTTCTGTATTATAGGTTTATAACCTTTCTTTAACGTTGGTTTAAAAACATAGAATTGATCAGGGTTAACAGCGCCTTGTACTACGTTTTCCCCTAAACCATACGCTCCGGTTATATACACTGCATCAGGGAACCCACTCTCAGTATCAATAGAGAACATTACACCTGAGCATGCTAGATCTGATCTCACCATTTTCTGTACGCCGACTGATAGGTACACGCTGAAATGATCAAAACCTTTATCGACACGATAAGATATAGCTCGGTTAGTGAATAACGAAGCGAAGCATTCATGGACTTTTTCAATGAGTTCATCCTCACCTCTAACATTTAAGAAAGTCTCTTGTTGACCAGCGAAACTAGCATCAGGTAGATCCTCCGCTGTCGCGCTACTACGCACCGCTACGTCAACGTTCTCACCGTATCTGAACTCCATTTCACGGTAGTACCTGCGTATCTCCTCTTCAAGCTCCGGGGGTATAGGCGTGCTTTTGATCAGGTCACGCACCATTTGACCTCGTTCACTTAGATTATTCACATCATGAGTATCCAGGTCTGATAGTATCCTTTTGATCTTATTGTTGATACCAGCCTTCTCGATCATGTATCTGTAAGCATAAGCGGTTATAGCGAAACCACCTGGTACTTTAACGCCTTTAGAACCGAGATTCCTTATCATCTCGCCTAATGATGCGTTCTTGCCACCAACAGAGGATACATCATTTATACCTAGTTCCTCGAACCATTTAACAAACATCTGCGTCATATTTTCCTATCTCTCCTTTCCTTTTATCATGGTTAATCTTTGATACCTGTTATTACTAACATACATATAAAACCTTTTTATTCAGGTTGTTTATCAGGTGAAAACTGCAGCTGAGGATAAAATAGGGTACAATAAAACAGGTTTTTTATGCTAATGTTCCATGATGCTGACTAAGGAGGCTTCTCTTCTAATTTTTTTTAATCCTCTAGGAATACTGCGGCAGCGATAACAGTCGTCCAGAGACCGTTTTTATCACCCTCAGCTGTCTGAGCTATACTCTGCGTACGGACAAAACGCCCGCTCATTTTATACTCTTTTTTACGTACATCCCATGCTTTATCAGGGTCGAACTCTAAACCCAGGGTCGTAGCTAGCATAGTAGCTGCTAGATCCTCAGTGTACTCCTCTAATTTTTTGCTTACAAGACCGAAGCTATGATGCTCAGAGATATACCCATACGTGTTCTTATCCCTTGGTTGCGCTACACCTACTGCTGCTCCTATGAGTCTGTTAGGCTCGTTCGTAGAGTTCCTAGACATCACCACGTAGGTTATCTCGCCTGGTTTAAGCTCTTTAACACCTTTCTCTTTGGATATGATCTTACAGTTCGGTGGGAGGATACTGGATACGTATACAAGGTTGCATTGCTCTATGTCAGCATCCCTTAAAGCTAACTCAAAAGATTGTAATTCATGTTTGTGTTTACCTACACCTTTAGTGAAAAACACTCTTTTCGGAACCATTTTCGAATTAAGAGGAAATAACTTCCAGGTTATAAATTTAATCCTCATATAAAGTGAATCAGCATCGGTAACACTTATCATCTAGTTTAAGTTAATCATATTAAAATATAGGGAGTAGCTATGTCTTATTTCGGATCTGATGCAATGTATAATCCATCATTCAATGTTACCGGTGTCACTTGACTTTGCACCTTATTTCAACCCTTCTCTCATTGTTTTTGAGTGAACCCGCTTAAAAAAACCCGAAATATTAAACTATAACTATCAGTATACCCCTTACTCTCAGGTGTTTATTTTATGATGCTTCGTTCACCACTTCATCATGTACACGAGTCATTAGGCGCTAGATTCACAGAGTTTGCTGGTTTTGAAATGCCGCTTCAGTACTCATCCATCATAGAGGAGCATATAAACGTTAGGAGACACGTAGGTTTATTCGATGTTTCACATATGAGTAACACATGGTTAACAGGTGAGGATTCAATGGATCTCCTGAGCTTGTCAACTGTGACCGATGCATCCAAGGTGAAGGTGAATCAAGGACAGTACACTGTTATACTAAGAGAGGATGGTACGATAATAGATGATATAATCTTCATGAATCTAGGCGACAGGTATATGATTATACCTAACGCTGGTATGTCCCATATAGTGGCAGATTGGTTGAGTAAACAAGGTAAAAAACATAAACTCTCTGTAAAAGTAGAGGATGTGTCAAGGAGTTTTGTTATATTAGCAATCCAAGGGCCTAAATCAAAGGATACATTACAGAGGATCAGCGACACTGATCTAAATAATGTTTCTTTCTTTAACTGCTGCTACGCTAACGTAGCTGATACACCATGCATACTGTCACACACAGGTTATACCGGTGAGTTAGGATACGAGTTGCAGATAACGCCACCTGATAAAGCTGAGAGGGTATACAAGGCTATACTAGAAGCCGGTAAGGATTACAATATTAAACCTATAGGTTTAGGTGCTCGTGACACATTAAGACTTGAGAAATGCTTCATGCTAGCTGGGAACGAGTTCGCTGGTGGTAGAACCCCGCTTGAAGCAGGTCTTGACTGGGTTATAAACTGGGATCATGAATTCACAGGTAAAAAACAGTTAATTAAACAGAAGGAGAAAGGGGGCTATGATCGTTTAACATGTTTACTATGTGTAGATAGAGGGGTACCTAGACACGGGTGCGAGATAATGAAAAACAACGAAAAAGTAGGGGTTGTTACTAGTGGGACTCTCTCCCCTTGTCTTAATACAGGTATAGCTATGGGTTATGTTAAACATGGTCACAGCGTGTTAGATGACGTACTTGATATAGTTATACGTGATAAAAGAGTTAAAGCCAAGGTGGTTAAACCACCATTTGTTAAAAAAGACTGGGCCAAGATGAATCCTTAATATTTGATTAGTCAATGTAAATATTTTTATAAGAAACACGGATTATCCCAAGGTGGGTTTGGTATTTATGACGCATGAAGTTAGAAATGATTTAAAATATACTGAGACACATGAATGGGTAAGGGTTAAAGGCCGGGTTATACAAGTGGGTATAACAGATCATGCTCAATCCCAGCTTACAGATATAGTATACGTGGAGTTACCAGAAGTAGGTAAAAAAGTGAAAAAAGGAGAAGAACTATGCGTAGTTGAATCAGTTAAATCAGTATCAGATGTTTACTCGCCTGTGACAGGGACAGTCATAAAGGTTAATAAAAAAGTGGAGGATAACCCTGAGATTATAAACTCTAGTCCTTATGATGAAGGATGGTTAGTTGAGATCGAGGCTGATAACTCATCTGAGATTAACAATCTGTTAGACGCTGAGAAGTATAAGAAGATAACCTGAGCGTTTTTTTCAGATTGATAAAAGCATAATGGATAAACCTATACATATAAGGGATACAGCGATTATTAACTCTGCGTATTTAACTTTTTTTTCATTTAAAAAATTCTTATGTTGAATGCAAGGTATACTAGTATGATCCTTTCTTGATATAACATCGCATATCATATTTATTACCCTTTTTTATTCCTAACTATTAATAATTCTCTTTATCTTCTTGTTTATATGCTTTTTTGTACGTTTGTTACCGGGGTGCGTGTAAAAATACTAGTTTTGACATAGTGTCACTATATGTTTAAATACAACATTAACAGAGATATTATATTTGTAGAGGTGTTATGACTTATAGATTAACAAGGATATTCCTCCTAATTTTTTTGTACGTGTTCATATACTCGTTGATAGTGTCAGCTGCATCATCTGAAAAGACAGGATCTGATGATGTTAAGGATTATACTTACATCAAGGATCATGATGTTTTAGATAGTGAGAAGGATAAAATATCAGATGATGAAAACAGTGAGTCGTATAAACCATCAGAGGATACTACCGTTATTGATGAGAAGTATAGTAAGATACTAGGTTCTCTTGAATCAGTTGACGACACAGAAAAACCATCTCTGGATTGTAGTGTTATATCAGATTCTCTGGTTGTCAAGATTAATCCACCATCAGAATCAAAAAAAGTGGTTGTTAGCGCATTAGGTGAAACACATGAAATAAACGATAAAACTAGTAGCGTATCAATACCTATACCTAAGAGTGTTAAGAGTACGTATAATACTATAACAGTAAAAGCAGAGATTAAAGATGCAGCAGAGAAAGAGGTAACTGTAATAACTAAAAACGTGAATCTTAGATCAACGTATAACCCTGTTCTTAATCTGTTATACTCAAACGGCCGTGATAATCCATATCATACGTTGTATTTAATCCTAAATCTCCCTATATATAATAAGTAAAAAAATAAAGAGGTAAATAACCCCTCTTTTTTTACTTTCACTCAACTCTGATGGAAGCTTATATATCCTGGTTTCATCATTTGTTACATGTTTGGTTGTATGGTTAAAACTGGTACTGCTAATCTACCTCTGCATCCAGGTAAAGCACCTCGTTGGTTGTTTAAACGCATGGTCTCCCTCTCACAGGGTATAATAGACGTCATGGTTTATGAGTACGGTGTTGATGAGTTATTGAAGCGTTTATCTGATCCTTTCTGGTTTCAAGCTTTATCATGCGTGCTGGGTTATGATTGGCATTCAAGTGGTACAACAACGGTTACATGCGGTGCTTTGAAGGAAGCTGTTCTTAATAGTGATCATGGTTTATTCGTAGCAGGTGGTAAAGGTAAAGCATCGCGGAATACGCTAATGGAGATAGAGGAGTACGGTGCACGTTTTAACCTTTCAGCCTCTATGATAGATGATTTACAGTACGCTAGTAGAATGGCTGCTAAGGTTGATAATGCTGCTCTGCAGGATGGTTACGAGCTTTATCATCATGTTATGATATTCACTGAGCATGGTAAATGGGTGGTTATACAGCAAGGTATGAATGAGGAGTCGTTATACGCTCGTCGTTACCACTGGTTATCTGACAGTATCACTAGCTTCATATGTGAACCTCATAATAGTATAGTAGGTGACGATAAACAGGAAATAGTATTAGATATGACTTCTTGTAGTAGTGAATCAGCACGTAGGATATCGGTTGACCTTGTCAATGATAACCCTGTGCATCTGATGCGTGATTGGATTGAGTTAACACGTTCAGGGTCACAGATGATACTGGATCAGTGGATTAAACCAGGATATAAAGATAATGTGATGAAACCCCCTTGTCTTGATATGCCTCGTGTTATAAACTGGCGTAGAATGAAGGAGATATACGAGTTCCAACCAAGGGATTACGAGGAGTTCTTATCACTCAGAGGGGTAGGCCCTAGTACAGTCCGTGCTCTAGCCTTGATATCAGATCTTATATACGGTGAGAAACCATCATGGAAGGACCCTGTGAAGTACACATTCGCTGTTGGCGGGAAGGACGGTGTCCCTTACCCTGTTGACCGTAAAGTCATGGATGAGACTATCAGTATTATAAGACAAGGTGTGGAGCAGGCTAAGATAGGGGAGCAGGAGAAGCTATCTGCTCTTCGTCGTTTAAACAGGATTATACCTTTAAACGAGTTTTAATTTTCTAAACCATCCCAGGTTTTTTAAAATAGTTTTATAAAACCTTTCTATATTTCTTACTGCTTGGTGTAATCATCAAATAAGAGGAGGTTTTAGTTTATTCATGACTAATAAACGTAAAAGATCAAACATTAATGATAAAAATATTCACTATAAATATAGTGGAAGATGGTTTATAGCTTTGTTAATCATCCTCGTGTTAGCTGTCTCCGCTGGGGCGTCATACTTTATCCTAAATCAGGGTTCATCTGTTAACAAGTCTAATCCTATCGCTGTTATATCAACTAGTAAAGGGACTATAAAAGTAGAATTATACAAGGATGAGATGCCTATTACAACCGCTAATTTCATCAGGTTAGCTAATGAAGGTTTCTATGATGGTTTAGTTTTTCATCGTGTCATAGATGATTTCATGATCCAAGGTGGTGGATTTTACCCTAACGGTTCTCAAAAGATCAGCCCTTATGGCCCTATTAAACTTGAGACTAACCCTAAAGTTCGTCATGTTGACGGTGCTATATCCATGGCTAGGACTAATGACCCTGATAGCGCTACTAGTCAATTCTTTATCTGCGATGGTGAACAACCTCATCTAGATGGTAAATACGCGGCATTTGGACGTGTGATAGAAGGCATGGATGTTGTCAGATCCATAGCTAGTTTGTACCCTGATCATGTGACTACGAAGTATGGCTTCTACGAGAACTGGCCTGTGGATGACGTGTTAATCAATAGTATAAGAATAGAGGAGTAGGTTCCACGAATTCTGTTATTAATTATAGATACAAGTCCCTGGTTTTAAAATCATGGCTTCATCCACGCCTGATGTGATATTTAATTTAAATAAACCCTCCTTGAGGGAGCCTCGTCTATGATAAAATCATTCACGTCGCAGATGCAAAAATCTAAATTAACGTTATCGTTATATAATCATCATCGTATAGGTTATAGATTAAGGGAGAGTCTTTATGGTTATACTATCAGATAAGGATATAGAAGAGTACCTAGATAAAAAAATCTTAGTCATTGAACCATTCACTAAGAAGAATCTAACACCTAATGGTTATGATTTAACAGTCGAGGAGGTATACATCCGTAAAAACAATCAGACTATAAAGGAAGGTAACGCTGTTATACCTGCTTTAACATGGTTCGCTGTCAGCACTAAAGAGTCTATAGATATGGGGTGTGAGTTAACAGGGCAGTTATGGCTTAGATCCAGTTACGCTCGTAAAGGAATAATGTCAACGTTTGGCAAGGTGGATGCTGGTTTCCGTGGGGCTTTAACACTAAGCTGCTTTAACGCTAATGATACCCCCACGGAGGTTACTATAGGTGATAGATTCTGTCAGATTGTATTTGAACGCTTAGCATCTATCCCATCTGAGTTATACGAGAAGAGATCAGGTTCGTATCAAAATCAAAAAGGTGTAACACTACAAAAAGTAGAGAAAGAAGAGTAATCTAAGATTGTATCATCCGCCTTCTTCATTCGTGTTTTTTTTATTGACAAAACTTTTGCATTTTTTTTCTGAATGAACCATAAACTACAGATACAAGAAAATCAATACCATCCTATCAAGTATAGGATGGGATGTTAATGTTCCTCACAAAGGAGATAGAAATATTTGGTGAGATACTAGGCCCGTATAGACATTGTTTTTCGAAACCACAATGGAATCATTTCCTCACCTACATCTCAGGTCTCCTCCTGGGTGGGAAAGGTGAGAAGAACATTCAAGATATCTCAGAGAACCTCTTAGATGGTAAGGATCAAAGCTCATTGAATCGTTTTATCACCAAGCCTCATTGGGATATCAGAATACTCAACAATCTGAGAATACAGAAGAACCTCCATGAACGGGATGGAGGCATCCTCAGTCTTGATGATACTATCATTGAGAAGACTGGGAAGAGGATGGATGGTGTCGGGTATCTCTATGACCCTTCTAGGAGGAGGAACGTGCTCTGTCATGATGTTGTCTCAACGTTTTATCGTACCAGCTCAGGTCAACTCCCTTTGTACTTCGAACCATATGTGAAGAAGGAGGTTGCAGAAAATTGTGGTGTATGGTTTCGGACGAAGATTCAGATCGCAGTGGATCTTCTGAGGAAATCCCTTCTTAAGGTGAACCCTGCTGCGGTAGTGTTTGATGAGTGGTACATGTGCCGAGAGTTATTAGATTTCCTGTCTAGTCGGGGGTTAACCTGGGTGTCTCAGGCAAAGACAAATCGATGTATCTTTATTGACGGGGTATGGATAAATCTCACCAGTTATGTAAAAACATTGCCTCATAAATTGTTCAATAGGATCGATGCTGAGGTGGGGGAGAAAAAATACAAATGGTTCTATGAGACCACGGTGATGATGAGGAATGTTGGACTGGTGAAATTGGTTATTCTGAAACGAAGGAGGAATAGTAAAAGATGTGTTTTTCTCGTGTCAAACAATATTACTCTCTCTGGGTTGCAGGTTCTCGAATACTATAAAAACCGCTGGTGTATTGAGGTGTTTCATCGGGATTGCAAGCAGCATTTAGGATTAGGGGAATACCAGGTGAGAAAACTTGACGCTGTAGTTATACACCTACACCTTGTTTTCTTCGCGTATACCCTCCTAAAAAACGTTCAAAGCAATCCTGTTCTTAACACTATCTTGAAAGGGATTAAGAGTGTTGGTTCTGCGTGTAGACGGTTGAAACGGTGGATAGTGGATGCTTTACGAGGACGTAGAAGAACTATGTTGCATCCTGTTGGCACCTAAAAATTGCAAAAGTTTAATAAAAAAATAAGAAAAACATTTTTTGACGTTGTTAACCCAGTATATGCAAAAGCTGAAATCATTCATTTCAATGTTCACGTCATGTTAACAAAAAAAATAATTTGTGTTAATTTTTTTTCCGCTGTCACCCAACACAATTTTTTTTTGAGTCGGGTGCCCTGTGAAGATCCGCATCCTTATTTTAAACGCAGCAGTTTCAGATGCGACCACAGGTTTATATCGCGGTTTTTTATACGACACTGAGGTTGTCCTCTTAGTCATTTCTTGACGTACACGTCTGATCGATCAAAGAGGGACCCTATTTTTTCAGCATCGTTTATTTTGTAACCTTGATCTTGCCTCATCCATCATGCTTCTCAGGATGATCTTCGAATCAAGGTTAATCCTAAAATATGATTATTACCCTTAATTAATATTTCGATGCCCCCTCTAAGCTCAGGTTTTTTTAGACTGATTCTAACCCTTCTTCTCTAAATGTTTATTGATCTCATCTCTTAGATTTAAAGCAGCAGATCTAGCAGCATCAGCGTACCCTTCACCTTTATCAGCGTATATAACCCCTCGTGAAGAATTCACTAATATACGAGTGTTACTCTTGTTAGCACCGTACCGTACAGCCTTCTCCAAGTCACCACCCTGTCTGCCTACACCAGGTATTAGTATAGGTATATCATCACCTAGTATACCCCTTACTATTTTTAATTCATCAGGGTAAGTCGCGCCTACTACAGCACCGCAGTTACAATGCGTATTCCACTCTTTTATCTTCTCAGCTATAACCTGGTAGAGAGGCTTATCTGATACAGTTAGATCCTGCAGATCCTTAGCTGACGGGTTAGATGTCCTACATAGTATAAAAACACATTTATCATGATACTCTAGGAACGGTTGAATACTATCCAAACCTAGTAGAGGATTCACAGTTACCGCGTCAGCTGATAAAACCTTGAATGAGGATTCAGCGTACATACGAGATGAGTTACCTATATCATTACGTTTACCATCAACTATAACTACCACGTCTCGTGGTATATAACTGATAGTTCTCTTCAGCAGGGTTAAACCTTTAACCCCTAACACCTCGTAGAAAGCCATGTTAAGCTTATAGGCGCATACAGTATCCTTTGTCGCATCAATGATCGCACGGTTAAAAACCAGGTAAGGATCCTTGTATGACTCAAACAAGAACTGAGGCATCTCTTTCTTATCAATATCTAAACCTACGCATAATAAGCTGTTATTACGCGTGGTTATACAATCAAGTTTATCCAGGAACATAACCTCTTTATCACACCCATGAGGAACCATGAATAGAGTATAAACTATAAAAAAACAACTATCAAGGAATAAAAAAAAGGTTATCACCTATGTTAAAATAACACTTAGTTCATACAGGATTCTATATGAATATCATCTACGGTGTATGCTCATGGGGCCTAGGTCATGCAACCAGGTCATTACCGTTGATAAGAGCGTTAATAAACGAGGATCATAATCTGACTATAATAAGTAGTAAAAGCAGCTTAGCATTGTTAAAAAACGAGCTAGGATCAGACAGCGTAGAATACATAGACATGGAGGATTACCCTATACCTGTAGCTGAGAACACCAGGCAGCTGATAGGTAAAACCATGGTTTATTGGCCTATCTTCATTAAAAGGATAGAGGATGGCCTACGTCAACTATCAAGGATACTTGAAAAAAGACACTACGACTGTATAATATCTGACGGGCGATACGATATCTACAGTAAAAAAACACCATCATACTTTATATCGCATCAGATGAGGATCATGAACCCTCTTAGGATAAAGATATTTGAGAAGGAAATGGAGCGTTTCAACTTGTTCTTCTTCTTCAAAAGATTCAAAGAGGTCATAGTACCAGACTATAGAGATGATGATCTATCAGGTGATCTATCTCATAACCTTGATCTAATAGATGAGGATAAACTACACTACGTAGGAGTCTTATCAGATTTCAAAAAAAAGAGGATGAAGAAAGATATAGACTATTTATTCTCAATATCAGGACCGGAGCCTCAACGAACAATACTTGAAAAACTCTTACTAAAAGAAATCGATAAACTAGACGGGAACATCGTAGTGACACTAGGTAAACCTGAATGGAGTAAGCTGGAAACCACGCAGAACCACGTAGTCATATACTCATCAGTTGACAAGAGAAAAAGAGAGGAGTTACTAAACAGAGCGAAACTAATTGTATCACGCTCAGGTTACTCCACTATAATGGATCTAGCAGTAATCAACGTAAAAGCCTTGATGATACCTACACCTGGGCAAATCGAGCAGGAGTACTTAGCAGAGTACCATAACAAGAAGAACACGTTCTACTCGGTTAAACAGTATGAATTATCACTAGAGCATGATATAGAAAAAGCAAAAAAAACCACTGGTGTAAAAAGGAGATGCGACGTGTATAAAACAGTTAAAAACATACTAGATATAATACACTCCTAAAATAAGAAATACTTCTAATCTAATGCTAAAACTTATTAACACATTTTTTCATTTCCTTTGATATAATTCAATAATAAGGAAAAAAAACATGAACAAGGAATCAGGGTTAAAGCATCCTTCAACACGTAGAACATGGTTGTATCTCTTACTAATCCTACTCATATCGATCATCATCAGATCATGGCCAGCATGGGTTAACCCTGCTTGGGGTTGTGATTTCGGTATATATTACGGTTTAACCAAATCACTAGTTGAGACAGGGCGTGTATTCAACGATTACACAGGTTGGGGTTCATCATATCAGTACTTCCCCACTCTCTACATGTTGACTGGTATAGTGCACTGGGTGACTGGTCTAGATATTCTAGCTATAATGCCTAAGATAGCACCTGTAATCGGGGGTTTATCAGTACTATTATTCTACTTCTTATGCAGGATGATACTAGAGGATGAGAGAAGAGCCTTACTAGCAGCTTTATTCCTAGCTGTGTTACCGTTTCACGTCTACCAGACTAGCCACGCAGCACCATTAACCACTGGTCATTTCTTCATGATGCTTTCATTATACTTATTCATGAAGTATAGGAAAAACACTCGTTATATAATACCATTAACCACGTCAACTATACTACTAGTAATGTCTCATCATTTAACCACGTATTTCTACTTGTTATCACTCATTGGTATAATAATAATGGAGAATTCAAAGGGAGCTGAATGGGCGTACACGATTAAAAAAGATTTATCATACCTTATCTCAGCTAGTATAATAGTGTTCCTATACTGGATCCTCGTAGCTAAGGACGTGTACAACACTTTCATGAACAACGGTTTAAAAATAGGACCCTACACTATAGGAGCAGATGCTACTATTGCTTTATTCTACATCTCATTATTCTCATTATTAGGTTTAACATGGTTTAAGAGAAGGTATGGTTTATTCCGTAACGTAGATGAGCCAACGTGCAGATCATCCGCGTTTAGATTCACTGTTTCATTCACCATATGCTTAGGTGCTATGATTATATTCTCATTTGTCAACATGCCATGGACGAATTTCAAATTCACTTATATGAGTATAATCTACGCTATCCCTTTGATAAGTGTTATAAGCCTAGGTGTAGCTGGTTACAGGGCTGCTCGTTTCAAGTTTAACGGTGAAGCAGTACGAGGATGGGTCATATTCCTGTTAATCTCATTCCTCTACGCTCTGTTTACTAACTCTAAACAACTCCCACCTGACAGACACTTAGAGTACATTATGATGCCTCTTAGCATACTAGCTGTTTATGGTTTTGAAGGTTTAGTACCTGGTGTTATAGAGTACCTGAGAAAACTAAAAAACACTAAAAACTCCTCCTTAATCCATGCTGCTACTTTTAAAAGACGTGTGATAATGAAGAAATCATACATCTACGTTTCATTGATCATACTGCTTGCAGCATCAAACGCTGCTTCAGTGTACCCTGGTTTTGTATCGTTAAACGCGTCATACGAAGCGATAACAGATCAGGATATAGAAGCGATAAAATGGATAGAGAGGAATCTTGATAGAAACAAGACTGTTATAGCATCTGATCATCGTCTAGCGCGTATGTGCGAAGCAGTAGGTTTCCGCACTACACTTGATCAAGCTGATCTTATATGGTCAGCTGTTACTCTCGATGAATACCTAGATGAACTAGAAGGTGAAGGTAAAAACTACACTAGGATAACACACGTGCTTATAGATGATATAATGCGTGAGCGTGTAGTACACGTGCATTACGGGGACATCCAGTATATGACTAATGAATCATATGAGAAGTTCACAGATCAGCCTTTCAGACAGGTGTACCGTAATGCTACAGTTGCTGTGGTCAATGATGAGTTAACTGAGGTTCAATGGGTTGAGATCTACGAGGTTGACTGGGAGTACATTGAAAAAGAGTACCATCAGACTAAGTGAGTTTCATCCCGCGTCCCTCTTTTTATTGCATGTTTCAAGTACAATCCTATAAGTGTTTTCGTACTCCCTTATTACATTGTTAATGTTATGAGTCTCAGCTAGTTTAAGACTGTTCTTACTCATTGACTTCTTCTTATCAGGGTTGGATAGTATACTGATTATGTTATCAGCTAGTTGCTCACTTTCACCTGGTTCAAATAATAAACCATTATCATATTTAGCTAGCTCAGGTACTGCTCCTTTGTTTACTACTACTACTGGTAAACCTGAGGCTATAGCTTCTAATGTGACTATACTCTGCAGTTCTGATTCACCAGGCATTACAAATACGTCTGATAAAGCGTACACATCAGGGTACTCCTCATAGTCTAGGAAGTCTATGAAGGTTATATAGTCGTTGATTCCTAATGAGTCAGCTAGTCGTATGATATCCTTCTTCATTCCTCCTGACCCGCATATTAGGAAATGCGCATCAACTTTATCCACAACCCTTGGTACAGCGCGTATGAGTACATCCACGTTTTTCTCCTGGTTTATACGCCCTGTGTATAGAACTATACTGGTATCAGGGAGACGTAGTTTCTTTCTGAGTTTTTCACCGTTCCTGAGAGGGGAGAATACACTAGTATCTACACCGTTGGATATCACCCTTATAGGTTTCTTTAACCCTTTCATCTTGTATAATTCAGCGCCGCTACATGACGGTACAGTTACATAATCCACCATGTTGTAGAAGTAAACAAGCCACCACCATATCCTCTTTCTTAGTATCTTGTATATTTGCGAATGCAGTATAGGCGCTAGTATATTCTCAGGTAGTATATGTATAGAGCCTACCACTGGTATGCCATGTTTTCTTGCAGAGATAAGAGCTGAAACGCTTATAGGGTACGGTGAGCAGACATTGATTATATCAGGTTTAGTTTTTCTTATGATTTTATCTACTTGTAGCAGAGGGAAAGGTGAGAAATGATACTTGTTATTCATGTATAATGGTAGTGTTACACCTCTCACTCGGTATATCAAAGACCCGTTGTCATCCTCTATCTTATTCTTGAAGTTGAACCCTGGCGCTATCACGTTAACCTCATGTCCGTGTTTCATCAGACCATGAACTATCCTATGTTGCGCTATTGCTCCTCCGTCTATTATAGGATAGTATGATTCAGTGGTGAATAGTATCTTCATTTTTTTTACTCGAGCCTTTTTTTGTTTTTAACTTTAAATACGTCGTCTCCTTTACACGCCCAGGGTAACAATTTATTAGGATAAAGGATGCTTCTTAATCAGAGGTTTTTTTCATCGTGTTTTTTTATTTGAACAGGTAAGGGCTTAACGAAGGTATCATGGTTAAAGGTGATGCGAACACGTCAGTAGCGAAGTATTGGTACCACCCGCAGCATCTAGTGCATCTTTTCATCTCTTCTCTTGCTTCTCTTGCTTTATCTGAGCGTAGGAAATCCATTAGCGACCCCTCTGTTAGATCGTATAATCGTTTACCTACAGTCCTGCATGGGTAGAATAAACCACCGTCAGAGTCTATGATTATGGATGATGTGGAGCAGCCGTGAGGTTTATTTATGTTGTCAAGGAAGCCTTTAGGCGTGGTTATAGTATTCCTGTATTTCTTTTTAAGTCTCAGTACTTCTCTCCTGAATTCTTTCGGGTCAGGGTAGTAATCATCAGTTCCATCTAAGTGACAAGCAGGCATGACAACAGTTCTAGCGTTAGCCTCGTACACCCTTTTCACTTTATCTTCAAGGGCTGAAAGTGTATCCTTTGTTACAACGATCTGTACGCATACTTCAGGTCCGAACCTCTGGTAATCCTCTAAACGATCAAAGAACTCTAGGTTATCATGTCCTTCATCTATGCTTATATGTAGATAATCAATGTATTTACCGTACTCGTTCATTGGTCTTTTATCAATTAAATGACCATTAGTTGTGAAGAATAGGATGAATGGCTTCTGATGAGCGTATCTGAGTATATCACCTAGATCCTTTCTAACGAGAGGGTCTCCTCCTTCTATGCTTAGTACGATTATACTAGAGGCTGCTATGTTATCGATAACCTTGTACACCTTCTCAGTTGGTAGATCAGGGGTATCCTCCATCCATACATTGCAGAATTCACATTTTAAACCGCATTTATGAGTGACTTTGTACGAGGCGTAGAAAGGGTATACTTCTTCACCTAGTATATAGTTATATAGAGCGTAACGCATCGTCTTAACGTATTTGGTGAACGGGAGTCTTCTCATATCATCTTTGCACTTTTTTATTCTCTATTTTAAATTAAACATGTCTACTGATCTATTTTCTTTTTGTTTAAACCTATTAATTTTTTTTTACTTCTGAGGGGGACTGGTTTAATTAATGATAAACCTTTTTAGCAATAATGTTAATTCCTATTTTTAAGGTTACGGTTAAAAAAAATGAACGCTGTTAAACGTTTACTATGGTGGCTTCTAGCTGGTTCAGCTGGTGGTTTAAACCGTGGTAGAATACTCTTGGAGCTTTTCAAAAGACCTTATAATGCTAATGAGTTATCCAAGGTTGTCAACCTGGATTATAAAACCGTTAGACACCACTTAGAGGTGCTTGAGAAAAACAATCTGATCGTATCCACAGGTTCAGGTTACGGTAAAATATACTCAGTATCTGACCTACTGGAAAAAAACTCTGGGTGTTTCACTGAGATTTGGGAGAGAATTGGGAAAAAACAATTAAATGAAGATAAAGAGTTAAAAGAAAGGATGATTGAAGGGTTATGAGTGGTACTAATCATACAAAACCAGTATTTGTCATATTCCTATTGCTGGTAGCTGGTTTAATCATTGGTCTTATCATCTCGTATGTTAGTTTATCATACGCAGAGGTAAGGTTTAATGATCGTTACAGTGGTGGTAATCAACGAGCGCAACTACTATTCAAAGCATTCAAGGATATGTACACTTTAGCGACGTGCATCATCACCATCAATGTCTTCTTACTACTAGGTTTATTATACATATACGTTGACGCTTTCCGTAAAACCAGATCTAGCTTCATGCTAGGTTTAATATCATTCATAAGTGTATTATTTTTACAGTCATTATTATCTCTACCGATCATTCATGCTCTATTAGGGAACACAGGTTACGCGGTTACAACAGCTAACATCCTCGGGGTTTTACCGAACATGCTGGAGACTATTGCTTTAATAATACTCATATACCTTAGCATGGAGTAAAAGAAACCTTTCTCTTTTTATTCACCTCTAATGGAATTATACAGGAGAAGTGGTTTTTTTAACGATTACACTGTGAAATCATATCCATATAAAAAAAGCATACGTTAACTTCCTAATTTTTTTTGTTTGATTAAGACAGGTAACAGATCCGGAGTCATTTCAGAATTTGGGTGTGATTCTGGCGTCTTTCTGGTGTGAATCTGGTAAATACATATAAGCCTTCTTGTAGTATAAGATTAACTTAGAGTTAAAAGGAAAACAAAAGGAGGTAGAAGAATATGAAAAGTAGTAACATGAAGATGTTTTTGGTCGTAGTAGCAGTATCCTTAATGGTTGCTGCACTACTACCAGTAGTGAACGCTGCTGAGGCACGTAATACAAGCATGATGTATGAAGACTCTACGCTAGGTGGATATAACAAGGGTTATCAATTAAATAAGAGATGCGGAAACACTGAGCGTGTACGCGCATGCAACACGCGATACCTCACCTGCGATGAAGCAGGATCTAACAGAGAATATAAAAAACTTGAATTCAAAGGTGTATGGTTATACGAAAACAGTGAAACCCCTGATGGTTACGTAAAAGGCTACGCTATTAAAAAAACAGGTAATCACTCTCGTATCATCATCCGCGGTGCATGGAACACATCTAACAGTGATTTAAAAGGTGTTATTCTTGGTTTAGCTAAAAATGGTTACTTCGCAGGTAGAATTATAACTATTAATGATACTATGGTACCTGCTGCTGGTATATACAAGGTTAACATCGAGGAGCAGACTGTTACAGTAAGGTTAATAACACCTAGTAGAACCATCATAGCATACTTGGAATACAAGGAGATATAGAGTAATAAACCCCCCCTTTCTTTCTCTTATTTTTTGTTTTTTTTATTCTCATTCCTGAATTCCACATCTAAAATTACCGTAAGTGAAATATACACTCCTCAAAATAACATGTTAAAATTGTGAGTAAACATAAAAGAAGCAGGAATGTGAAGATATCTATCATCCTCAGTGTATCATTGAGCATCATTATCATAATAGCTATACTATTGTTAACAATCACTGATGAGACGCTTAATCAGTTATCAAAAACTAGGATAAAATACGAGTTCTTCGTACTAGCTGTATTATTGAATATACTATACTGGGTGCTATGGGGTGCTAGGATTAAAACACTAGCTCAAGGTGTAAACAAAGAAATAAGGATAACACTATGGGATTCCACGAGGATAGCTATAGCTAACCTATTCCTAGCTTGTATAACACCATCAGCAGCTGGTGGTGAACCAGTACGCATATACCTGTTAAATAAACATGGTTTAAGCTCAGGCGGCGCTACAGCAGTAGCATTAGGTGAAAGACTAATAGACGCAGTCTTCATACTAATCACTTTACCGTTCGCTATACTAGTCATTAAAAAATACATTAACATCGAGTACATCAGCATAGGGTTATCCATAGGCGTAGTGTTTTTTATAGTATGTATAATACTATTCGCGTTATCAATAAAGTACCCTGATAAAACCAAAACCATCCTGATACTCATAAATAATAAAATAAAAGGACTACTCAGAAGAAAAAAGAAAAACGAAGACAAGATGATACAGAGGATCAACAAGGAGGTTGACAACTACCATAACAGCATGATACTAATCCTGACAGCTAGTAAAGCCTCATTCATTAAAGCATGTTTAATCACAGTGTTATTCTGGTCCACAGGCTTCCTTATACCATCAATGATACTACTAGGTTTAGGTCTTAAACCATTCATCATTGAGTCATTCTCAGCTCAGATAGTGCTACTACTCATAGTTATGCTACCTACTACACCAGGAGGCGCAGGTGTAACCGAGCTAGGAGTAGCAGGGCTGTATAGTCTACTCATAGGGTCATCGATGATAGGGGTATTTGTGTTACTATTCCGCTTGATCACCTACCATATGAACCTTATAGCAGGCTCAATATTCCAGTACCGTATATTCAGATCAATAACCTCATTCTCATTAGATGCTTTAGAGAAAAAAGACACTGTAAAAGAATAAAGAAGAACATTCCAAGTGAGCGGTATATTTATAAATAATGATAATATTTCAGCGTTCCCTATGAAAAAACAAAAACCAGATACATGCGTGTCATGCGGTAAAGGATTATTAGAGAAAGGGTCAACTACTTTCATATGCCCTATGTGCGACTACGTGATAGGGCGTTGCAGCAGCTGCAGAGAGCAGAGTGTAGAGTACACTTGCCCTCAATGCGGATTTGTAGGACCATAAAAGAAAAAAAACGTAGAAGCCTTTAGAGAGAGTGATTAAGATAAAATGGGTGAGGTAATAGCGCTGATAAGGGTTATGCCTGATGGTACATTAACAGATAAACAGATACAGAGCATTATAGATGAGATAAAGAAAAGAGTTAAAGCACCAGCAAAACTCACTAACATAGAAGTGAAGGAGATAGCATTTGGCTTGAGAGGTTTAAACGTGACTGTTATAGTACCTGACTCCGAGGGGGGATTCGAACCAATCGTAGAGGAGTTATCCAGTATTAGAAAAGTAGAGAGCGTAGAAGTAACAGATGTAGGGAGACTGTAAAAATATTATAAACCAACCCTTGATAAGTAAAAGTTTTAGGTTAAATTATCTACAGTATAAACGAGGTTTCTTCTTTAGATGATGATAGGAGAAACAACCAGTCAAATGGTTTATTTTTTTTATTGAATCCCCCTCCAGATTATTAACTAGTAACACGTGATTTTAAGATTAATTCAAGATCACTTGTTTGATAACCATGGGGTTTTTTTTAACAGTTACTACTCATACAAATCATTGTAACCATCAAATATTTTTTTACCTGCGCGTAGGGGATTGGAGCAGAGATAGTCACTACCACACTTAGATATGTACCCTGTCTTCATTATACTATACTAAACATATAAACCATCGTCTCCTCTGTAGATGTTGTTGGGGGTATATCCAGGTTCATCAATGATCATCTAGTTAAAAAAGAAGTTTAAAAAAAAGAGGTTGATCATGTTGGTTTTCAACAGTTAACATCTAAACATGATAGAGATCACGCTTAAAGGTATGGAAACATACTTTTAAATAGGAGAGTTTAATAGACTGATGTGTAATTTGCTTTAATGTTAAGTTCCTCCTCTGAAAACTCATTAAACTAACATGAACATATTATTAGCATATAAAATTTGAATGCTTATAGATGATAGGAGAGAGGTTGAATGCTACCAGATAATAATACACGCATGTTTACAGGTTTTAAAAACAGTTTTAAAGTGTTAGATCTCATTGGCGGTACTCCTCTTGTTGAGTTAACCAGTATTAATCAGAATAAGCAGGTTCATCTCTACGCTAAACTTGAATCATGTAACCCTGGAGGGTCAGTGAAGGATAGAGCCGCATTATACATGATTAAAAAAGCAGAGGAATCAGGAGAATTAACACCTGGTAAAATCATTCTAGAGCCGACATCAGGTAACACTGGTATCGCATTAGCGATGATAGGAGCAATTAAAGGCTATAGAGTAGTACTAGTAATGCCTGAATGTGTAAGTGTTGAACGAAGAAAGATACTAGAGGCTTTTGGAGCGGAGGTGATACTCACCCCTGGGTGCGAAGGAACAGACGGTGCAATCAAAAAAGCACATGAGCTTATAAAAAACAACCCTGAATTATATTTTATGCCTAATCAATTTGAAAACAAGGCTAATGTTCTAGCGCATTACGAGACAACAGGACCTGAGATCCTCAGGCAGACCAATGGTCTTGTTGATGTATTTGTCGCTGGTATGGGTACAACTGGTACTCTGATGGGTGTAGGGGGATACCTGAAAGAGCATAAACCAGGTGTTAGAATCATCGGTGTTGAACCAACTAAAGGACATAGAATACAGGGTCTTAAAAACATGGAGGAGTCTATGAAACCTGGAATATACAACCCTTCTATCCTGGATGATAAGATCATAGTTGAGGATGAAGAAGCATTTAAGATGACTAGGTTACTAGCACAGCGTGAAGGATTATTTGTCGGTATGTCAAGTGGTGCAGCAGTAGCTGGTGCTCTAAGAGTAATTGAGAGTCTAGACTCAGGGGTCGTAGTAACATTGTTACCTGATCGAGGGGAACGATATCTAAGCACAGAGTTATTCAGATCGATCTGTGGTAAATGCCCTCCTTAGATGATTCTATTTTTGTTTACCTGCTATAATTAAAAAAAAGATTATAATGGTGGCATCTGGTTTAGTAAAGACATGGTATATAAGCGATGAGACAAGGTCAGATTTACCATCTTTCTGAGTAACAAAAAAAATGATTATTTGAAGAGAATAATGGTTAACGTGTTTCCTTTATGATGCAGCAGAGGTTTTAACTATCTCTGTGTAACGGTTTTTATCTGATGCATCTAACGCTTCTGCTCCAAGCTGCGTAGGGTAATAGACAGGGTACACGGAGTGACTAGTATCAGCCTCTACTAGCTCAGCTTCATGCATTTTATTCAGATGCCATTTAACAACATGGTGGTTAAGGTTAAGAGCATGCGCTATCTCTAACAGATGCCTACCAGGGTGCTCATTCAAGTAGGTCATTATACGCCTAGCGTTCTGATTCCTAAGCACTGATTCAGCTACTGCTAATCTACGAGCCTCTATTCCTCCTTCCACTAAGTAGTAGACTTTTTTACCACCTATAACTCTGCTTCTTACAAGGTTAGTCTGCTCTAATTTCCTAAGATGCCAAGCAGCGTTACTAGGTTTAAGGTTGAGTTCACGTGCTATCTCACGTAGATGAGAACCAGGGTACTCATCCAGGTACTCGTATAGATTCTTACGAACCTCAGTATCAAGAACGTTCTCAGGTGTAACGTATTTTATACCGCCGAATAAACTAAAAAAAGTTATTATAACCGCTACGATGGTTACTACTACTCCTATAGTTATAGTTGTCGTATCAGTAGAACCGTTAGACGCTGATGCAGAATCCACTAGGAATAGTGGTACGAGGGTCATTAGCATTAACAACCATGTTAAACCACTCTTGTTTTTACGCATAGTTCAAGTCCCATCCCTAAACAAATATACTTTATTCTTTTCCTGCATCCCAGTTGTAATTTTTTATTTTAAATCAAGAATGCATCATTGTACTTAAATATTTTACTTATGCGCTAGTATACCAGTTAACTCTTTCTTCTTCTCTATGCGTACGAAACCTACACGCTCAAACTGCACTATCTCCCCGTGACTCAGATGCTTCACAGCCTCCTCAGCGTAACCATCCATCTCCTGTAAGCTATCAGGGTTATACTCATCATTGATGAATAATAAACCTGGTACTAGCACTTTTAATGGTATATACTGATCAGTGGTCCACTGTATCTTAGATGTGTCAGGTATGAGTTTATCACCAGCGTACTCACCGGTTAAACAGTTTCCTTTCTTCTCAAGTACCTTTATATTAGCTAGATCCTTCAAGCGGAATACGTCTCCTTCTTTTAATTCATCAGCGTCAACCCTAGGTATATAAAAAGTTTTTTCAACTTTTATACAGCGTTCACCAAGATTAACTGTAGGGTGAAGCCTTAAACGAGCAACCCTAGGTGGCATATCCTCAACGTTTAACCTAACAGGGTCAGGTACGAAGAAGAAACGTTTAGCTACCGGGTCTAGTATCTTCTTATTAATAGCTTCCACTAGATTAAAGGTAACCTCTGATTCAACCTTTGATACACCCTGGGTGAATACGAACTGCTTTATCGCTTCTGGTGTTATACCTCGTCTCTTCAAACCACGTAGTGTAGGTAAACGCACATCATCGTAACCTGATACTAAACCCTGCTCTATGAGTGGTTTAATCCTCCTTTTAGAGACAGGCATACCTTGTATTGATAAACGAGCGAACTCTGTGAGATGTGGTTTACGCAGGTTCAACAATGATAATATGTAGAAGTAAACCTCATCGCGTAACTCGTACTCTTTAGTACGGAAAGGATGCGTAACACCACTCAGGCTATCCTCCACTGCACCCGCGAAATCATAAGTAGGCCACATCCTATACTTATCGCCTTTTAACGGGTGTTCAACAGTGATAACCCTGAATAATGTAGGGTCACGCATAGCTGTATTACTACTACTCATATCACCTCGTAGACGTAGCACACCATCCTCGTTTTCACCTGATGCGAGTAGACTCCTCCATTTATCCTTCACTACGCCAGGGTCTTCATTCCTGCATCCGCATTCTTTACCAGTGAACCTGTTCCTCTTTATAACATCAGGTGAACAAGTGCATATGTAAGCGTCACCTTGCTCTATGAGCTGCTCAGCTAGTCTGTAATGAGTCTCAATATTATCAGATGTGTTATACTCTTTATCCCATTCTAAACCCAGCCATTTTAGATCCTCCCTCTGAGCATCGTAGAACTCTAAATCAGCGTTCTCAGGGTTGGTATCATCGAAACGCAGTATGAAAACACCGTTATACATCCTAGCGTACTCATAGTCTATTATAGCTGCTTTAGCATGACCTATATGCAGGTAACCATTAGGCTCAGGTGGGAAACGAGTAACAACCTTACCCTCCTCAGCGTATGGTAACTCAGGTAGAGTGTAATCCCGCTCTTTCTTCTCCTTCTTCATGAGGCTTGGTGCTAAACGCTGAAGCATTTCACGTTGCTCATCAGGGCTCATATGGTTAACAGATTCAACGATCCTCTCTACTATACTGATAACCTCATTTGGTTTCACTCCTTCATCTTTAAGAGATGCTATAACCTTACCCATCACTGCTTTAACGTTTGCTTTACCGTTGAACTGTACAGCATTCTGCAGAGCGTAAACCCTGGATAACTCCTCAACCCTATCAGTTAACAAAGAAGAAAAAACACCTCCTCATTGTTTTTTTATTTTTTTCTCTGTATAGTATACAACGCTAAATCCTTCATTATACTCTTAGCATCAGAGTCAGGTAGCACGTTAAGGCTTCTCTGCGCTTCCTCCACGTAAGACGCCGCTGTTTTTTTAGCATGGTCAACAGATCCTAAACGTTTGAATAATACCAGCAGGTCTTTGATGTCATCATCACTAGCCTCTGGGTTACCGAGTATCCTATCAATCAGTTTTTTATCATCCCCTCTAGCACGTGATAAAGCATGGGTAGCTATAATGGTTTTTTTACCATTCCGTATATCATTACCTATATCCTTACCTAGTACATTCTCCGTGCTGCTTATATCAAGATAATCATCCCATATCTGGAATGCTAAACCAATGTTCAAACCATAATCACCTAGGGCTTTAGTTACACTCTCATCACCGCCGCCTATCAACCCTCCACCATAAGCTGCTAGTTTGAATATCACAGCTGTCTTCTTACGTATCATCTCTAAGTATTCACTCTCTGAGACGATACTCCTGGATTCGAACTCTGCGTCGAGTTCCTGCCCTTCGCATATCTCAACTATGCATTTACTTATATGATAATCTAGATGCTTCCATATAGCAGGGTTTATTGATAGATCATGCATAATCTCAAAGGCTTTAGCGAATAGTAGATCACCAGCTAGTATAGCAGTTGCTTCACCGTACTTTATATGAACAGTCTCCTGGTTACGACGCAAGGTTGACTTATCCATTATATCATCATGAACCAGGGTGAAGCAGTGTATAAACTCTAATGCAGCGGCGAATGGGAGAGCTACACGCGCCTCACCGCCTACACTCTCACATGCTAGCATAGCTAAGCATGGTCTAAGGCGTTTACCACCAGCTAATAACAGATGCCTGGATGCATCGTATAAACGCTCAGGTGGACGCGTGGTTAAACGCTCAGCCCAGTAAGGTTCAAATAGACTTACTCTCTTTTTAATCTCTGATTCTATCAGCATACCTCACTTCCGCTTTTGATAGTTTATCTACATTATCAGCGCCTACTAGGAACATGGCTGTCTGCAGCTCTTTTAATATCATATCCAACTCTAACTGTACACTCTGTCTACTCTGAGTAGCTGGTTTAAGTAAAGCATGAGCTACACCAGCAGCGTCAGCGCCGATAGCTATAGCTCTCGCTACGTCTAAACCATTACGCACACCACCTGTGGCTATAACAGGTATCACTCCTTTAGTAGCTTCTTTTACTTGTATGACTGATAATGGTGTTGGTATACCCCAATCCCAGAATGTTCTCCCTAGACGCATGTTCACCTCGTCGTTACGCATCTGCGCTCTGTAGTACTCAACCGCTGCGAATGAGGTACCACCAGCGCCGCCAACATCTATACCTTTTATCCTGGTTTTAACAAGCAGCTCAGCTACTCTACGTGATATACCAGCGCCACTCTCTTTGACTATGATAGGTGTGTCAATCTCCTCAGCTAAGGTCTTTATGATATCGTAGCATCCTTTAGCATGTGCTTCTCCTTCTGGTTGCACGACCTCCTGGAGGAAGTTGAGGCATATAGCTAAGATATCAGCGTTAATCATGTCAACTATGACCCTGGCGCAATCCAGTATCTTATCCTTACCCCATAGAACCATCTGAGAAGCACCTATGTTAGCTATCTTTAATGGTATATCGTAATCCTTGATTACACTGTATGTTTCTTTTAATCTATCATCTTCTAATGCTGCTCTCTGGGAGCCTACACCCATACCAACCTGGTGTTCAGCTGCTGCTGCCGCTAAGTTCTCATTTATCTTCTTAGCGTCGTTGTAGCCACCGGTCATACCAGATATTATTATGGGTGCACCTAGTTTTTTACCGAATAACCTCTTTGACAGTGACACGTCATGTAGGTTAATCTCAGGTAAAGCGTTATGAATTAGCTTTACATCATCCCAGTAGTTATAATGAAATGCTACATCCTCATCTAACGCTATCTGCACATGCTCGCGCTTCCGCTCCTCTGTCTGATTCATACTCTCTTTCCCTTTACATACGTACATATAGTATCCCTACCTGATAGTACTCGGTATAAACGATCTGGTTTGTTACCATTAACTAACAATGTATCAATACCTAAACGTGCAATGGATTGTATAGTATTAATTTTTCCTTTCATACCCTCAGTGACATCAGCGTAACTATTACTAGTTGTAGTTAGACGCTTCAACTCATTAATTGTTAAAGACTCTATGAATAAAGCATTAGAGTCGGTTTTAGGGTTAGACGTGTATAAACCATCCTCATCTATGACAAATACGACTTTTTCAGGTTTAAACGATGCAGCGAACGCCTGCATTAATAAATCACCAGAGCATATAGAGAATACTAGTGTTTTGTCAAGTACGACGTCACCGAATGTGACAGGTAGAAAACCGTTCTTAAGATAATACAAGAATAAGGTGTAATCAAACGCTACTAGCTTATGGTTATCCAGCTGCATCATAGCATGAGGAGGAAGAGATACAGCAGGTAAACCATGAGAGTGTAAACTATCAAGTATCAAAGAATTTAACTTTTGAACTTTAGCGTGGGTTAAAACAAAACCTTTGATCTGCTCCTGATTCATGTAACCCTCGTTTAACCTGTAACGCTTAGCTGATATATGCCCGAAAGACCCAGCGCCATGGACTATTATCAACTCTTCCCCGGATTTTTTGATTTCATATGCTAAACGATTCATAGTGCTCCTACGGAAAGAATCCTTCTTTTTTTTATTAGTTATTACACTTCCACCTAGTTTTACAAGGAACATCAAAAACATGAAACAACCAGTTATATAAAAAAGATTTCTATGCTAAGAGAAACCTCAACCTTAAAACAACAAATTAATAAATACTACACATAAAAATTTTTTTTATTATAAATATCAGTTATATTTTTTTGGAGTTGTAATCTTGATTGCTAAAAACGAAGAACAAATAGGCAGCCCTGTTTTTTTTATTCTGTTTTCCTCATGGAGAATAATGGTTTATTCTTGTTCTGCTCATGCACGAGCCATAAACCAATAGGCATACCATGAGACGGGTGTTTCATTATACTACGAGACCACTCTTCTAATTCTCCTGATGGCCCATGCTTCATGCAGCAATCCTCACATACAAAGAAGATATCCTCAAAGACTAAACCATTATGATGCTCCTCAAGGTCGATCTTGTTTTTGCATATACTACATACCTTCTCAATCATTAAAAACCCCCTTTAAATCATAATAATTTACAGGCACTTCAACACCAACCACGATGCTATAAAGAATAGTATCTGATAATATAAAAACCTTTTTCCCTTTCTATCCTGTTTTGCATAATTTAATATCCATCATTTGTAATACCATCCCTTCATGGCTGAGATAGAGATTCAAGGTATACTAGATGTTTTGAGATTCATAGTAGGTGTGATCGTGCTCTCGTATGCATCTTACACAGATATAAAAACAAGACGAGCAGCTAACTACTTATGGGTTATACTAGGTGTTACAGGGGGTGTATTGCTAATCATACAGTATCTACTAATAGGGTTCACTAATTATTACTATCTTATATTTATACCTGTGATGATAGGGTTTTTTTATCTAATGTACCAGTTAAGACTATTGTTTGGTGGTGCTGATGCTAAAGCACTAATGGCGTTAGCGATCCTAGTACCTTTACAACCTGTGATAGATGGTTTACCATTATGGGGTGTATCATTCATGCCTGCTCCATGGTCGATATTCACTAACTCTGTTATACTATTCCTAGTTATACCTTTAACGTTACTAATCTATAACCTTATACGTAGGGATGTGAAATTCCCTCATTTTTTATTAGGTTATAAGATGAATGTGGATAAGGCTAAAAGAAGCTTCGTCTGGCCTATGGAGCGGATAGTGGATGGTAAAACCCGTTTTTCATATATGCCTAGAGAGCATAATGAAGATGAGGTTTTTGAAAGATTCAAAGAGATGGGTTTAGAGGAGGTATGGGTTACACCTAAGATCCCTTTCATGATACCGTTACTGATTGGTTTTATCATCACGTTCACTCTAGGTGATATACTATCGTATCTTATGCGATTCTTGTATCTAACCGTGTAGGGTTATAATCTAATTTCTAGCGCATGTCTGCTTCTGATGGTTATCATCTTTTATTTTTTTTGATGACTAGCTGGTTTTCCCATTGTTTAAATATTTAATTAATGTCTCTGCTATTAATAAAAAAGATATAATACTTCTTTATTCCTACTCAGAGGAGACAAGATGACGAAGCGTGATTACTACGAGATACTAGGTGTGGATCGTAATGCAACTAAAGAAGAGATCAAGAGAGCGTATAGAAGGTTAGCTTTGAAGTATCACCCTGATAAAAACCCTGATAAAGAAGCAGCTGAGCGATTCAAGGAGATATCAGAAGCTTATGCTGTACTATATGATGATGAAAAAAGAAGAATGTATGATATGTATGGTCATGCCGGTATAGATCAGCAGTACACTAGGGAGGATATATTCCGAGGTGTTGATTTTGATGATATATTCAGAGGGATGGGTTTTGATTTTGATTTCGGCGGATTCGATGACTTATTTGAACGTTTCTTTGGTTTCAGAAGGACAGGTTACGGTAGGGGAGCAGATTACGTTAAAAAAGGAGTTGATCTCAGATACGACTTGGAGATATCATTAGAGGATGCTTATCAAGGTGTCAAAAAAGAGGTTAACATACCACGTATGGAGACTTGTGATATCTGCGGTGGTTCAGGTGCTAAACCAGGTACTACTCGTAGGAGATGCCCTGATTGTAACGGTACAGGTCAGATTAGACGCACTCAGCGTACAGCATTTGGTATACTAACACAAGTGACAGGGTGTTCAAGATGCCATGGTGAAGGTACTTTAGTGGATGAGTATTGTCCCTCATGCAAGGGTAAAGGTGCTGTGCAGAGGTCGCGTGTTATAGAGTTAACCATACCTCGTGGTGTGGATGAAGGATCGCAGCTGCGTTTACCAGGTGAAGGTGAAGGTGAGAAGGGTTATAAAGGGGATTTATACGTTGTTATACATATCAAGGATCATCCTAGATTTAAGAGGAGAGGACGTGACTTGTATTACAGGTTAGACGTGTCGTACCCTGACGCGGCTTTGGGCGTAGTGGTACCATTAGAGACACTGGATGGTGGAGTAGTGCATGTTGATATACCTGAGGGGTCTCAGAGTGGCGACATGATAAAGTTAAAAGGTAAAGGTATGCCTGATCTGCATGGTAGAGGTTACGGCGACTTGTACATCCAGGTTAATGTGGTTACACCTCGTCGTATAAGTAGAAGAGCGAGGCAGCTTTTAGAGGAACTAAGAGAGGAATTTAAAAAACACAATGTTTAAATACAGGGTAGGATAAGTAGGTATAGGTTGTATAAAAAAAGAGATTAATGGAGGAATAGATATAGATGGATTCGTTTGATGATGACCGTGAGAGACGTAAGAGGAAGCCTTTTGACTTCTTTGATATAGATGAGGATGATTTTGAACGTATCTTCGAAGAGGCTCGGAGGATGATAGAGGATATGTTCAGGTCTGGTTTCCCTTCTAAATCATTTGAGCCTGGTAAACCTATAATACATGGTTTTAAGATTAACATAGGACCTGATGGTAAACCTCGTATAACAGAGTTCGGTAACAGAGCAGTCAAAACCCAGGATGGTTTACCTGTTATATCTGATGAACGTGAGCCTTTGACTGATATAATAGAGGGTGATGATGAGGTTGCTATCACAGTTGAGCTGCCAGGTGTTGAGAGGGAGGATATAGATCTTAAAGCAACAGAGAATAGTTTAGAGATAAAGGTTGATACGCCTCAGCGTAAGTATCATAAGATCGTTGAGTTACCATGTGGTGTTAAACCAAAAACAACTAAAGCGACTTATAAGAACGGTGTGTTAGATGTTATAATACAGAGGAAAGAGAAGAAACGAGGAGATGAAGGCTACAAGGTGAACATCGAGTAAAAAATCAGAGTGTGTAATCTTTTACTTCTTTCCTTTTTCTTTATTCTAAGTTAAAAAAATGGTTGACTAGTTTTTAAATCGTGATGAGGGATCAGTTGTTCCATTGGTTTTTGATATAATTTTATATAATGGTAGATGGTTATTAACCCTTTAAATGGGGAGTTTATGGTTTCTGTAACATGCTACGGGGGCGTTAATGAGATAGGTGGTAACAAGGTACTACTAGAGGATAATGATACTCGTGTACTCCTTGATTTTGGTTTAGGTTTCAGTAGAAGGGCTAAGTTCTTCGAGGAGTATCTAACACCTAGGACTGCTAATGGTATAGGTGACTTCCTTGAGATGGGTTTATTACCAGATATACAGGGTGTTTACAGGGATGATTTATTAGAGCATCTAGGAAGAGGTAAGGAGGAGGTAACAGTTGACGCTGTTTTACTGTCTCATGCTCACGCTGATCATGCTAATTACATCTCATTTCTTCATAAGGATATACCTATCTACTGCAGTGGGACTTGTAAAGCTATACTTGACGCTGTTGAGGAGCAGAGTCAACGTGACATTGAAAATGAGGTTACAAATTATAAACCAAGACCTGTGTACAGGAGGGATTATAATAAACCTCCTGTTGAGCGTTCATTCAGGTTATACGAATCAGGTAAACACTTCAAAGTAGGATCATTAGAGGTTGAGCCTGTGCATGTTGATCATAGCGTACCAGGTTCTTACGGTTTCATAATCTACACGTCTGAGGGTGCTCTAGTATACACTGGTGATCTCCGTCTGCATGGTTTACACGCTGAGAAATCATGGGATTTCCTAGAGAAGGCTAAATCATCAAAACCTGTAGCCATGATAACAGAGGGTACCAGGGTGGATACTGGTCGAACTATGGAGTCTGAGCATATAGTATACGAGAAGGCTAAAAGGATACTATCCACGTCAGATACCCTCTCAATTGTTGACTTCAACTTTAAGGATGTTGACAGGTTCACCACGTTTTATAGGATAGCAAAGGAGCTTGGTAAAAAACTAGTGATAAGTTTTAAACACGCCTGCTTCCTTGAGCAGTACCATAAGGATAAGGATGTCCAAGCGCCTGATAGCGTGGATGATCATGTGATGTTACTGAAACCTAAGCGTTTAACAGGTACGTATATAGATGAGGATTACACTGATTCCTATATCAGAAAAAGACTGGATTACCCTAATATACTCACAGCTGAGGAGATAAAAGAGAAACCAGAGAGGTACATAATAGTCCTTAACTTCTGGTATTTCAACACGCTTGTTGACCTTAAACCAAGGGGCGGTGTCTATATACACTCATTATCTGAGCCTTTCAACGAGGAGATGATGATATCATATAAAAGGATGAGGAACTGGCTTGATCATTTCTCACTTAGATACGTGCAGGCTCACTGCTCTGGTCACATATGCGGCTACGACCTGAAGAACCTTATAAAGAGTATAAAACCAAAGGTGTTATACCCTATACACACTGAGCATCCTACTATATTTAAAACCTTCACTGATAAGGTTATACTAGTAAAAGAAGGAAAAACATATAAAATATAAGGAAAGATTTAGAATTAAAAGTAAAGTTAAAGGAGTTATAATACGTATGAGCAGTATTGACATCTTCACTGATAAGAAGAAGGATGAGCAAACCATTATAGAGGCTGATACAGGTAGACGTAAGAAAGAACAGTACGTAGACAGCTTCAAAGAGGGAGACGCAGTTAATGATTTATTCGCTGTTGCCCGTAAAAACCCTCCACGGCCTTATAAGAAAGGTACATGGTTTGATTTTGTAGCTACAGATAGAACAGGTAGTATAATAGTTAAATTCTGGGGTGGTGAAAACAAGGACAGGGTTAAAAGATTATACGATAGTTTTAACGCAGGTGACGTTGTTCAGATACGCTCAGGTTACGTTGAGATATACGATGAAAAACCACAGATCTCTATAAATGAGAGTACAGGTGGTATAAGACGATGCAGCAGGAATGAGTATGATATACGGGATTTTATACCATCACTTGATGATTCACGTATACACGAGTTATTAAACATGATTAAAAAAGAGATAGATGCAGTTAAATCAGAGGATCTACGGAGACTACTAGACGCCTTCTTCAATGATAAATCATTCACAGAAGCGTATAAGATTTCACCATCAGCTATGACTCATCATCATAACTACATAGGTGGTAACCTTGAGCATATTGTTAGTGTTATACGTCTATGTCACACTATAAGCGACATGTACCCTAATGTAAACAAGGATCTACTCATAACAGGTGCTATACTCCATGATGTAGGTAAACTCAAAGAGTACACGGTTACAGCATCTATTGATAAAACCGAGGAGGGGAACTTTATAGGTCATATAGTACTAGGTGACCGGTGGGTTAAAGAGAAAATAGAGGATATAAGAAAACAAGGCTACGACTTCCCTAAGGACACTGAGAATCAGATTAGTCATCTCATACTCAGTCATCATGGTAAATACGAATGGGGTTCACCTCGTATACCTACAACGATAGAGGCTTGTATACTACACTACGCTGACCTCATGGATTCACAGATAAAGAACTACATGCAGAACATAGAGGAAGCTAAAAAAATCAGTGATGATGACTGGGGTTGGGTGTACGACTCTGACCTCAGGAGAAGAAGAACCATCTTACTCAGGGATTACTAAAGGAGGTGACTTAACATTTGAAGAGGGATCTGATTGATATACTATGCTGCCCTATATGCAAAGGAGAGTTAAACCTGAAGGTAACAAAAGAGTATAATGATGAGATAATAAAAGGCGTGTTCACATGCGGAAGATGCGATAAAAGCTACCCTATAGAGGATGGTGTACCTGATTTCTTACCATCAGAATAAAAAAAGATTTAACTTAAAAGCATCTATCATGGATCCTTTTTTTCTCAATGTTTTTTTGAATCAACTAAAAAAGAAATATTCACAGTGAGAGAAAACATCTAACGTTACTACTCCTCATCCCCTGTTAGTAATAATAAAAAAAATAAAAATAAGGGTAAGAGGTCGCATCATCCCAAGTTGAATCAAACCATGAACCCTTCTTCTTTTATATTTGCTTAGTAATACTCCTTTTTTACTCTCCTCTGCTTAACCTCAAGGAATAAACCTATATCATTTATGATATCCTTGGATTCCTCCATATCCTTTATGTATTTTTTGAAACGTGGTGCGCGTTTGTCAAGTATAACAGCTACCCCTCTATCATCCTCATCACGTATAAGTCGTCCTATTGACTGCAGGAGTTTACGCGCAGCTGGAGCCTCCACAGTGTACTCCCATCCTTTACCGAATTTCATGTCGTAATAACGCTGGAGACCACGTTGACGCGCAGTGGGTTTAGGGTACGGTATACCTACTATCACGGTTATCTCGAGCTGCTCAGCTGGGAAATCCATACCTTCACTTATACGCCCACCTATAACAGAGAATAAAGCTGCGCCGTTGTTACTACTACATGATTTAAAATCTGATACAAGCTCCATTAAACTGGATTGGTTTAATGATTGATCCTCAACGTATAATGATCTGTTTATATCATTGAACCATCCTCTATTACGGAAGTATGATAGGATATTGTAGCTTGGGAAGCAGACCATTGTATTCCTCGGGAAAGCGTTACATATGTTTGATATGTACCGCCATAACCTGAGAAGCATTGAATCATCGTTTGATAAATCCTCGTACCTAGTTGTGACATCATCTACGTAGAATACACGTCGGTTCTCAGGTGGGAACGGGGAAGGATAGACTCTTAGTAAAGTATCATAGGGTAAACCTAATGAGTCACGGTACTCCTCTAATGGTTTAAGAGTCCCTGACATATGTATAGATGAATGGAACTGTTTTATAACAGAGGCACCTAGTGAAGAGTCTAAGCAGTAAGCCTCTATACGAGGGTTTCTACCTTGTGAGTCGTCAACTACTAGTTTCACGTAATGATCAGTGTCAACGTTCAACCAGAAATCCAGGAATAAACCTAGTTTATGTATATATGATCTTGGTAGTTTACCTTGTTTTTGTTTGTACTCTTGTATCCTTTCACCGTAGGCTACCAGGTCGCTTACTATGTCATGATACTTTGCATCGTTAATGTTTAATCTGTATAGTACCTCTGATTCGAACTCATGTGAAGGTATAAAAGCATCGTTGTACTCATGCGTCTCACCCCTAAGGTTTAATGTTTCACCTTCTACGAGTTTATAAACATACGTGTCTCTAAGGTTGAATATGATCTCTGATAGTCTCCTACATAGCTCACATACGTTTAAATCACCGTTGAGTAACGAAGGGTTACCGTATTTCTCAGCTTCATGTAAGCAACCATTAAGCATACCTATGCTGAGATCAGCTGAGTAAGACTCACGTAGATAATCAGGGAGGTTATGAGCTTCGTCAACTATGAGTATTATATCATCATCTGATACTCCTATCCAGTCTAGTAGTTTAACCCTTATTGTTTTATCAAAGATGTAGACGTATGGTACAACCACTACTAAAGCCTCATGTATTATTATCTTTATAAGCTCATACGGGCAGATCGATGCTTTCTTACAGTGTTTAACAAACTCCTCAGCTGTTGGTAGTTTAACCCTCATCCAGTCTACGACACTCATGGTTTTATCCTTGTTATTCATGAAGTTACGGTAATAGGAGCATCCTTTATTCTTACTGCTCATCGCTTGTTTTTTCTGGTGTGAGCAGAATCTGGAGAGCTCCTCTGATGTACCAGAGTTTATTTCAGAGTCGTATAAGGCTAACAGGCACATGTTGGATCGGCCTTGTACACCAACACCTAATATGTTAGCATCCTTTGTTTTACTTCTTATAGCGCGTAGTTCAAGTATAACTTGCTGCTGCTGAGCGTTAGTACGAGTAGTGTAGATAATCCTTTTACCTTGTCTAAGCGCATAAGGTATAGTCGCGGTTAAAGCACATATTGTTTTACCGGAGCCTGTACCAGATTCAAAGATGAGATGCTCTTTGTTGCTGACTGTTGCTCTGATATCATCTATGATTTCACGTTGGCTTTTACGGTACTTATATGGGAATATCTCGCTCATGTTTTAACTACTCAGAGGGGTGTAATAACAATAGGAGTAGATAGAGTTTATCAAGATAGAGGTGGATGAAAGTACTAACCCTTCCTCTGTTTGTCATGTTTTTTTAACCTGATGATGAAGCCTCTGTTACTTCAGAGTGGAGTGTTTCTTAGTAGATCTGATAAAACCTTTGATATCTTCTTTATACGTGTGTAATGACGATCTAGTTTCTCTACTAATTCATAGAGTTGTTTTATAGTACCAATTATTAGTATATCTGCTTTAGAATCCTTCAAAGTGAAAGCATCCCTTGGTATAGCTACTTCCCCACCTATGGATAACATGTCTTGTTTGATTATTATAGCATCCTGCATGATAACATCCTTTACCAGTATAATCTTAGTGATCATCTTAGGAGCCATTATATCAATACCTTTAGGATCGCACCCTATACTCTTTAGATAATTACGTGCTTCGTCAAGATTATTGATCTTTATGAACATTGGTTTATCATCACTCATAAGTAATTTATACCCCTTTGGGTTAGTACTTGGTACTGTCATAAACATGAATCATGGTTTAATAGTTAACGTTTAACAGTAAAGGTCCTGGTTGTATGCAAGGATCATACATACTACTCTTAGAGTTAATGAGTGATCATACGATACGTGTAGGTAGTCTAGGTGTTATTCGTTTCCCTAAAGGGTACTACATGTATGTTGGTTCAGGTTTAAAAAATCTTGATGAACGTGTAAAAAGACATCTAAGAAAGAATAATAAAAAACTACATTGGCATATCGATTACCTCCTAGAGGAAGCTGAGGTGACTGGTGTTTACTTTAAGGAGAGTAGTTTTAGAGAGGAATGCAGTATAGCTGAGAAACTAAAAGATTTATACGAGCCTATACCAGGTTTCGGTTCAAGTGATTGCAGATGCAGGAGTCATTTATTCAAATGCGGAGTAGACATCGACACTGTTTTTATAACTGAGATTTTAAAGATGAAGGAATACTATAGTAAGAAAGATTTATAACAATAAAAATCATGTTGATGAATAACCCCTTATTGGAAAAAGATCGGTGAAGACGCTATGGTGTCGATCATATACTCCACGTTTGATCGTGTTCAGAACGCTGAGGAGGTAGCACGTGTACTATTAGATGAGAGGCTCGTAGCATGCGTTAACATTATACCAGGTTGCAGATCCCTGTATAGATGGCGCGGGCGTATCGAGGAGGCAGAAGAGTGCGTACTAATAGGTAAAACAATTGATAAAAAAGTTGATGAAGCTGTACGTAGAATAAAAAAACTCCACCCTTATGAGACTCCTGATATCATAGTTTTACCAGTCACCGCTGGTTTAAAAGAGTATATAACATATGTTGAAGATGAGACATCATGAGATTTGTCGTTTTACTCTCAACTGGTATTGACTCCCCTGTAGCAGCTTACTTATCATCTAAGAAGGCTCATGATTTAATACTGCTGCATGCTGATAACCACCCGTTCACTGATAAAAAGGATAGAGAAGGATTCATACGTATAGCTAAACATCTTAAAAGGATAATAGATAAACCATTAGAGGCGTACATCATCCCTCATGGAGCAGCGTTAGAGACTTACTATAAAAAAGGAGGGGGTAAGCGTTTCACATGTGTATTCTGCAAAAGGATGATGGCACGGTACGGTGAACGTGTAGCTATACAGGAGAAAGCTGATGCTGTTGTAATGGGTGACTCACTCGGACAGGTAGCCTCCCAGACACTTGAAAACCTCTACGTAGTAGAACAAGCTATAAGTATACCTATAATAAGACCGCTGATAGGGTTAGATAAGGAGGATATAATACAGATCGCTAAGAGTATAGGCACGTATGATTTATCTATACAGGATTCAACGAGTTGTCAAGCTGCACCTAAAAAACCATCAACACAGGCTAAAATAAGACAGATCATAGAGGAGGAGAAGAAGATTGATATAGATGATCTGATAAGCAGGTTAGTAGGATCAGCAGAGAAAATAAAAATATAATATTATATTATAATTATTGATTAATAATATTTAAAATGGAAATCTATAAATATCAATCAAAACCATAATTGGATTTATCAGGATATGAAGATACTGCTTGTGTTCCCTCGTATAATGCATGGTGCAGCAACCTATAAGGATAAAGGATCCTGGAGTTCTATATTATTCGGCTACCCTATTATAACCCTCCCTCATATAGCAGCTATAACACCTAAAAAGTATGATGTTAGCATAGTAAATGAGAACTACGAGGATCTTGACTTCAACACTGATGCTGATCTTATAGGTATAACCTGTTATACCATGACTGCTCCTCGTGTATACGAGATAGCTGATGAGTTCCGTAGAAGAGGTAAAAAAGTAGTACTAGGCGGGTATCACCCCACTGCTATGCCTGAGGAGGCTAAGCAGCATGCTGACAGTGTTATACTAGGAGAAGCTGAGTTAACATGGCCTGAGATGCTGCATGACGCTGAACAAGGTAGACTTAAACCATTCTATGGTCCTTCGAATGATTTTGATATGAGTATTATACCGCCTATAAGACGGGATCTTATACGTCATAACCCTATAATGGGTGCTGTTCAGTCTACACGTGGCTGCCCTAATCAATGTGAATTCTGCGCTATCGCTAGCTTCTGCAAACATGGTGTGAAGCACCGCCCTGTTAAAAACGTGGTTGAAGAGATCAAACAGATGCCTAATCGTTTCTTCGTCTTCCATGACCCTAGTATAACTGTTAACCCTTCATACGCTAGGGAGTTATTCAAGGAGCTGATCAAAGAGAAGGTTAACAAGGACTGGGTGGCGAACGGTAACGCTAATGTACTAGGTAGAATAGATGACGAGTTCCTAAGGTTAGCTGAGAAGTCAGGGTGCGTGGAATGGTTCGTGGGTTTTGAATCAGTAAGCCAAGCCTCTCTTAACGGTATAAAGAAGACTGTGAACAAGGTTGAGGATTTTAAACGCACTATTAAGAGGATACATGACTTCGGTATGGCAGTTCAAGGTGGTATAATATTCGGTTTCGATGAGGATACACCTGATGTTTTTGATTTAACATTAGAGAAGATGCATGAATGGTGTATGGATGCTGTGGAGATAAACATCCTCACTCCGTACCCTGGTACCCCCTTGTATGATCGTCTTGAACGTGAAGGGCGTATACTAACACATGACTGGGAGCGTTACAACCAGGTTGACGTAGTATTCAAACCTAAGAATATGACTGAGAAGGAGTTATATGAAGGTGCACGTCGAGTAGCTAAGAGATTCTACACTATACCAAATATAATGAAGAGGGTTGCGCGTATAATGATGCTTACAAGGAAACTAGCTGGTATAGTACCTGCTGGTACGAATTACACGTTTCGTCGTTACTATAAACGTGATTTCAATTTCTAAAAAAAATTATAGAGAAGGGTTGTTTTTTTATCTTTTTGTTAATAGTAATGAATCCACTGAGCCTAAAGAGTCTAATCTTATTTTGTTTTTAACCTCAAGGTTCTCAGGTATATTAACAGATATCTCATTCTTGTTGTTAATGGTGGCTCGTAGTAGGATCCTGGTGTTCTTGTCTGAATGCTCTGCTACATGTCTCATAACTGTTTCTGGTTTTTTCACGCCGTAGACTATTAATATCACGCTGAAACCGTCTAACGGGTATTCTGATGCTTCCGCGTGTTTAACAGTAACCTTATCGGAGAGATCCATTGATCTTATGAAATCCTCTGCTTTTTTAATCACTGTTATATCATGATCTATGCAGGTTACATTAGCGTTTACTCTTTTAGCTATCAGCACTGGTGTCGCAGGTAAAGCCCCGCATCCTATGACTAGTACCTCGTCATCTTTTTTTATATCAGCTATTTTTATCTCCTTCTCGATGGCGTCATCGTATAGACTCATGTAGATGCTGACTAGTATAGGTATCTGGAAGCTTATCTTCTCAAATAAACTATAGATTAGATCAGTCAGGTTTTTTAACGCATCAGTACGTATCCTACTACCGATCTCTTTGAATACGATACGATGCATTAACCTGAATAATCCTCTAGTTATGCCACTCATAAACCCTGGGTTATTACACTGCACTTGGAATAATATAAGAGGTTAATCTAATATTTGTTTTTAAAGAGAAGGGTTTCTAGAATAATTTTTTTTTGAACAGGTTTAATAAACTGTTTTTAAATATCATTACTACAGGTTTTGTAGGATGAGTGAAGAAATGAAAAATCCTTGGAGTAGCAGTGATGAAAGATGCCATGATGATAGTGTAATGGAGTGGTGGTGCTCAGAGGTATTCTTCACTACACTTGAGGATGATAGGAGATGGTGCTGTAAAGGATCATTAACTGAATGGCATAATAAGGATAAGAAACCTAGAGGCTCATTTATTAATATAACATTGTTTGATATGGATAACAACAAGCATTATGCTCATAATTCCAGGGATGATGAAAACAGGCTTATAACACTTAAGGATCAGTTACACATAAAGTACAAGGACTCATACATAAAAGGATGTTATCCTACATATGAAATACTGCTAGATGATGAGACTAATGATATAGAACTCAAGTACGTTTACCAAGCTAAAGCATTACCTCATTGGGTAGCTGAGAGTGCTACTAACGGATGGTTACCTATGGGTCTAGGCTTCTACAGGTACGGGTATATACCATATGGTACACTGACAGGTAGTATGCATTATAAGGATGAAGTATTCACAATATCAGGTTATGGTTACTACGAGCATGTATGGGGTGACTTCTCTTATAGGAATCCTCTCAGGCAGATACGTAGACTTGGTAAGAGTATGAGAACCTACGCTAATCTCTTTGGATGGTGGCGACGATGTAACCCTATACGCATCCCTTCATCTATTACTCTAAGCACTGAGAATAATCCATTTGGGTATGATTGGTTATGGGGTTTATTTGATAATAACTGGACTGTATTCTACGGTAATATACTATTCTGGGTAATGGAGGGGCCTGCAACCGGTATACTCATACTATCAAAAGATGGTGAACATTACACAGAGTACGGTAACATAAGATTCAAATATACTAAACTCAGGAGAGCTAGTTGTTACGACTTCTACTACCCTGAGGAGATCGAGTTGAAAGCGAGTAATAAAAAAGAGGAGTTACACCTTCATGCTTATATGAGGAGTGAGCCTAGAGAGTTCATAAATAAACTATCTGGTAATAGGTATTGGAGATGCTTCGCTATATGTGAAGCACCAGGTGTAATGGAGGGTTACTACTATAACGACTCTGAGCAGGTTAAACTAAAAGGCATCTGCAAGATTGAACCACAACGTCAAGTATCAATCCTCGGGCATAACACATTGAGGGTTGATATCACTAAACCACCAAGAGGTTTAGGTGTATCCAAGGAGATAGAGTCGCATTTATTAAAAAAACATGTTAAAGTTGATCTTAGATTGTTACCAAGACCAGGTTTTAACTGGTTATTTAGAAGGATTTGACTTGTAATAATACTTCATCATAATCAATGTTAAGCAGCAGATAACAGCGAAGAGGTTAGCTGATATTATAGCTACATCCTCTTTTGCCATACCGTATGCTAACCATAGAGTCATACCTATTGTTAACACCATCAGCATCCAGTATGATACATCATCGAGCCTTTTAGTACGATACCCTCTTATTATCTGCGGTATGAAACCTGATGATGTGATTACACCAGCTAGGAGTCCTAATAATGTTACAACGTCAAAAACCATGGTACCTGTAATCCTCTTCATCCTCTATAATATTCCTATCTAAAGAATTGATCTCAAACAGGTTTTAAACCACCTCTCTATGATTCATGGTTAAATAAAATCAATATCTATACCTATCATGATTATACAGTGGAGAGGTCGCGTAGAATAAAATAAAAAAAGGTTTTATATGTCAGAGGGTGTATCCACTGTAACATAATGAATGATAGAAGAGAGGATGGAGGGTTTGATGAATCCTTTTAATAACCCGTTGTTCCTACTTCGCGTCGCAAAGAGTTACCTATCAGATGTTAACAGGGTATGGCGTGTGACACTTGAGGATCTCAGACGATACCAGGATAAAGCATTCAGGTTTATGGTTCGTTACGCGTACACAGTACCAGTCTACCATGACTTATACAAAAAACACGGTGTACACCCGAATGATATAAAAGGAGCAAAAGACAGTGTAAAACTCCCTTTTGTTACCAAGGATGATCTCAGATCCTATTACCCTGATGGTATCATACCAGGGTCATACAATAAAAAACATGGTTATCTACTATCAACCTCCGGGTCTACAGGTAAACCAGTTTTCATCTATTGTGATTTATTTTCCGCTATTAAAGATTTAGAGGGTTTTGTCAGAGCTTTAAAAGCTTACGGCGGGGGATTGGAGAAGATCTAAGGTATGTCTGGTTATTGATCTAACACCAGGTAGTGTAGAGTACGCGTTTTTCAATGAAAGCGTCACACCTTTCCTTAAACGTTTCCTATCTTTAAGTAATATCAAATACCTGCACGTAGGAGAGAAACCAGAGAGACTCATGTCATTGATCAATGATTTTAAACCTGAATTCCTCGGTTCAGATCCTAATATGCTACGTGAATTAGCATATCTGAAGAACAAAGGTTTAGGTGAGGATATCTCACCACGGTATGTTCTATCTGGTGAATCCATGCTGGATCAATATACACGAAAGTACGTTGAGTATGCTTTCCAAGCAAAAGTACTTGACTCTTATGGTACCACAGAGGCTGGGCCTTTAGCATTTGAATGTCTTGAAGGGGGGTACCATGTTAACTCTGATTTCGTTTACCTTGAGTTTCTAGATGAGGAGAAACAACCAGTTCAAACTGGGGAGTCAGGTAGACTCGTTGTCAGTAGACTCTACGGTAATGGTACACCAATTATCAGATACACAGGTATAGAAGACGTGGTGACACCGTTGGAACCGAGGAGATGCAGATATGGTTTAACCACTGAGATGATAAAACATATTGAAGGACGATCCGCAGATCTCATCATTCTGCCTGATGGGCAGATGCTGTCACCGTTTAGCCTTACTGGTGTACCAGCTGGGGTAATGGCTGATTACAATACGTATAAGATCAAGCAGTTCCAGATTATTCAACATGCGATTGATGATGTAGAAGTCCTCGTAGTTATCGATGAGTCTCTAAGGTCAGTCGGACCTGAAGTAAGGGTTATAATAAACGAGGTTAAAAAAAGATTCCAGGAGAGACTCGGAGGAGTCAATGTTAAAGTAACTGAGGTTGACTCTATACAGAGAGATGATCGAGCTGATTACGTAAAAGTATGCATCTCAAAGGTGAAGAAACCATTTTAAATAAGTTATTTATGATGAACCGTGCTTTTTTATTGTTTCACAATTAATTTAAATTTACCTGTTTTTTTATCAACACTTAGTTTATCTACAACCTTGACTTCGTACCTAACTTTGTTGAATTGTTTCGCAGATAGTATACCATCGAGTTTTTCTTTGATCTTTTTCACTACTTCATCCTTGTCTTCCTGGTTTATAACCGCGAGGAAATCAAACGAGTATTCATCTTTTAAAACGATTTGTAGTTTATCAAGCCCTTTCACGTAGAACTCCGCGATCACAATAGGATGTATGAAATCCAGGGCTCCTTTATCATTCCTAAGCCATATAACCATCTCCTCTCTACCCACTACGGTATCCACTAGCGTGTAAGGTAATCTCCTATGTTCATCTTTTTTTAATCTCGGATAATCATCGATCCGGTATCTGATCAACGGCTGGGTTTTATTAAAAAGATTAGTGACAAGGATATGATCATCTTTGATCTCGATGTATACTATATCATCGAATAGATAGATCCCATCGTATTCATCCTTCCCTATGCCAGCTATCATTGACTCGGCGAAACCGTATACGTTCACTAATGGTAACTTGAAAACTGATTCAACATACTCCTTCTCTTTAGGGTTGAAACCTTCACCGCAGTTAACTATAAACTCAGGTTTTATACGTAGTTCACCCTTCTCCTGCTTCTCAGCTAGAATCTTTAAACCAGTGAAGTAACCCCCTAAGATCTCAGGTTGAAAATCATTCAAGGTTTTAATATGCTTCTCAACCGGTTCTTTGATATCTAGTATTAGCTGTCTGCAGAACATCCTAGTTACACCTTTATTCAACCATGAGGAGAAGCTTACACCTGCGTAATGCCCGTCAGCTGCACCAAAAAACACTGCTTTCTTCCTCTTGAATTTGAAATCAAAAGCTTTTGTGATATACGGGTAAAAAAAATCCCAGTCACGTTTACTGTAAACAAATACACCGATCTTACCAGATGAACCTGAGGTATGTATAACATGATACTTTTTTTAAACAATGCTTGAGGATCCCTGTTTTTATCTAAGAAATCTAAAACCTCTTCTTTTGTAACATCTTTTCTCGTAATAACCCTGTCAAAATTCTCCATGATGATATCCTTATCTACTGTTGGTATCTTCTCAATAGGGGTTGTTTTTAGATCAGATGCGGACATACCCATTGAAGAGTATAAATCATGGTAGAAGCGTGAATGATGATACGCGTGAAGTAGCATAAATCTTAGTTTTTTCTCCTGTATTCTCAGTATTCTTTCACGTGAAGCACGCATATGAAGATTTGATAGGATGAAGCTACCAGCTAGTGTTAACACGCTTATAGTTCCTCTGATAATTCTAGTATTTCTTATTATTACTCTATATTTTTAATAGTCTTTGTAACTCTTCAGGAGTGAAGTTAGGGGGTTTTTGTTCTCTCTCTGCTTCCTTAACTAGCTCTACGAGTCTCATGTTAATCGGTGCAGTTATATTATTTTTTTCAGCTAATGCTACGATCTCCCCGTTGATGTAGTCGATCTCAGTGGGTCTACCTTTAGATAGACTCTGCCACATTGAGTTTCTCGCGTTCTTCTTCATCTTTAAAAACAAACGAGTGAATAATAATGAAAAAGAACCTGATATAGTTAAAACACGTATCATTCTCCTAGGGTCAATAACAGGTAGTCTACTCATCCTGATACCTGCCCGCTCAGCTACCATGATCCCTTCTTTCACTGTCTCTATGATGATCCTTCTTGATTTTTTGTTTTTCAATGACTCGTATATAGTCTGCCCGGTTAACGCTGTGACAGCGATTTGAAGGTTCAGTACTAGTTTACTCATGCAAGCAGATTGTATATCATCAACGAGTCTGACAGCGAGACCAGCTTTTCTAAATAATCTAACGATGTGACGCAATGTATCCTCATACTCTTTTCTGTACTCTATTAGAACCCCTCCTCGCATGGTGCGATACACTACACCTATCTCCATGCAGACAGCGTTGAATAATACAACACCTGATAGTATCGGAGCTGAGATGACACGCTGCATCATCTCAGTGTTTCTTAACCCGTTCTGAAGTGATATAACCATTGATGATGATTTAACATAGGGTTTCATCATCTCTGCAACCCTGGTTGTGTCTTGTGATTTCACGCAGATAAATACGACATCAACATCAGATGAACAAGAGAAATCATGAGAGACTCTAACAGGATGGATTCTCTTGTTATCTATGACCAAACCGTTTTTTTGATTACATCCACTTGATGCTGTTTACCTATTAACGTGACATCAGCCTGTGAGCGAATAAGTAAACCACTGATAACGCATCCTACAGCACCGATACCTACTACTGCGTATCTCATATTTCTTCATTCCTTGAACTCGTAACGTCTTCTTAACATATGCTGAGATATAAGGGAAATGCTTATCTCTACAATAAAAATAATTAAAGCAACTAGTATATTTGATATTATGCCAAAGAGGAAAGCAGATGCAAGGGTGATCCGTTCAGCTATAAGGAACTCATGAGCTTTGAGTGCTTTCTCCTGGTCTATCTCTTTTTTTTGAGAAAAAGATGCTACCGTACATGGAAACCAGTATTAAAACAACAATGAGGAACAAAATACTGAATCTATCCAGATGAGGGATGAATCGATAAAAACAGATTAGAATGATGATGATGCTAATATAAGTGATACTTAAAAATAAAGATATCCTCATGGATTTTTTGATACCATATTTAACCGGTACAGTTATGTATCCTCCTTGTTTATCACCCCGCATGTCTCTTATCGCGCCGATCAAGTTACTGTTTGTATCATGAAGAAGAAAAGCAAGAGGAAGAAGCAGGATGCTGGGCGTGAGAAGGGATAAATCCTTTTGAATTGAGACTACACCGAAGAAATAAGCAACAACTATTATCCAACCCCTGTTTAAGTTACCGATTATACCACGTGATTTAGTGAATTTTGCGTATGAAGCCACTAGAACAGCGACAGGGAATACCATTAAGACATTGGGAAAACCAAGGAGAAAAGACAAGAAAAAATCTGAAAAAGCGAAAACCGCGCCTGTTATAATCGCCTCCGCTGGTTTAATCCTACCAGATGGGATAGGACGATGCGGTTTTTGTATCATATCCAGTTTCCTATCAAGAAAATCTGAGAGGTACAACCCTGCGATCCATCCCATCATAGGGATAACTAGTACAAGTACAGTGATTCGTAACGGCGGGAGATCGTTAAAAGCGAGACAGGCACCGACAAGGCTGACGAGACCGCACCAGATAAAAGTATACGGCCTCGTTGTTTCAACATGAGCGAATAGCTTCTCCTTAAAGGTGGGTTCTTTACATCATTCATCATCCAAGTATAACACCCCAATAAAAAATGATGATAATACTAAGTGTATAATTTAAATCTTCGCTAAAATAAGAGACATCCTCCACTCCATAAGGAAGAAAAATAAAACCGGGTGATTTTTTACTGATAAAGTATTTGAATAATAAATATATAATGTTACGACATCTGCTCCCCTTCTGGTTATTCCGTCTGGGCTCGTGGGGTAGCTTGGTATCCTTCCAGCTTGGGGTGCTGGTGACTTGCGTTCAAATCGCAACGAGCCCATACATAATACCCCTGTTTGAACCAAAAATAGTAGGATGATAAAAAGAGATCAGAAAGGCAAATACCAAATATTTGTATATAACTATTTTTATTATTTGATAGGATATAATATGAGTTGTTTTTTATGTTTTTTGAACACTATCTCATGATCCTCAAATATAGGGTACCTACCCAATAGTACAGGGATATCGCTCCTTGTTGATACGTGTATCTCAAGGTTATTGTACGTTATACCCTGTTCTTTATCACCTATGAGCATTGTGACTGATGCCTTGTATAGCTCAGTGGTGCCGCCAGCTGTATCGACACTCCCAGCTTTCACAAGTTTCAACTGGAGGTACCTAGCTATGGGTAGTGGTATAACTATGAAGTCTCCACCTGAGTCTAGTAACGCGTCTATGTAGGGTGTCTCTCTACTCTCTGAGTAGAGTTTAATAGGTATAAGTGGGTAATCTATATACTCGAATACTATCCCTGTATTATCCTCAGTCATACAAATAGAGTGTAAACGTATAATAAAACATAATACTTTTGATTTATAAAAAAACCTTGTTTTAAAAGGCGTATTCACACTTTCTTTTATAATAGCGAATGAGGAGAACCTGTTAGAACCTTTGATATTTTGATATGGTCTTCTGGGAATTTATCTGAGGGGTATTTCTCCTCTGCTATTCTCAGTATATCCTCTATGTTTTTACTATGATCTATAATCTCATCATTAAAAATAAGGATCCATTCACCTGAGTATTTCTCTAACTCGTCTACTTGTATCATCAAGGGTATAATTAGTCTTATCTTATATTTAAATATTTGCCTGTTTTTATAGGAGAAGTTTGAATAATGTAAGCGAAGGTTAAGGTTGACTAGTTTTTAGTGAAAGGTTTTTTAAATGGTCTCTTCTTTCTTCTCGTATAACGAGAGTACTACACCGCATACGCCACCTATGGTGAATAGTATAGTTACAGAGTATATACCTATATCGTACCATACACCGTATTTCACACCCCAAGAGATGTAAAATAGAAGCCCAGCTATGATGAATATTATGGATAACACGGTCCATATATTGAATTTTCTGATATTTATCAAAGTATTTCACCATCCACGTGTTATTCTTTTTTTGTTCCTCTAATTTTGTATAGGGTATTAAACAGTTATAATTAAAGATTTCTGGATTAGAGAAATATACTTAACTCTCTTTAAATCTTTTCTTTTCATTTTTTTCTACTCCATTTTGATAGACGCCTAAAGTTATGGGGTGCTGCTACCTGTTTATGAATCATCTGCGATGTTTCATTATTAATTCATGTGGTGTCAACGTCGTATTCATCAGATATCTCGCCGAATATCTCCTCTATTAGATCCTCCATTGAAACAAGACCTAATGTTTTACCATCTGGGCTCTGTACTAATGCTAGATGGGTTTTTTTATCTTTCATAGCTCGTAGTATATCATCTGCTTTCATACTCGGGTCGACCTTCAATATCGGCCGTATAATGGATTTCACAGGTTTGTTGTGATCAGTTACAGCTAAAGTATCCTTGATGTGCACCATTCCTATGATGTCGTCATGGTCACGTCTGTAAACAGGGAAACGAGAATAACCAGTTTCTATTGAGGTTCGTATCATCTGGGATATGGTCTCGTCTTCATGGATGAAAACGATCTTATTTTTAGGCGTATAAATTTCGTATCCTTTTGTCTCATCGAACTCAAAAACCTCCTTCACCATCTCGCGTTCATCACTAGCTATAGTACCCTGCGATTCTCCTAGTCTAACCATAGCCATTATCTCACGTTCTGTTACTAATGATAATCTAGGTTTTTCTCTTCCCGTCATCTTGATCAAACCGTCTGATATACTTGTAACCACAGCTGCAAAAGGATGGAAAAACCAAGTGATGAAAGCGATTGCCCTAGCGGAGCGTAGAGCAAGATGCAGGTTGTTCATGCCGAAGCTCTTAGGGGTTGCTTCGCAGAATATTATCACGATGATCATCATGACTAATGTAGCTAAACCTATGCCGATGTTACCAAGTGTTATTGTAGCGGTTGCACCAGCTAGGATGGAGGCAAGGATGTTTACAAAGTTGTTACCTATGACAATAGCGCTTATGACTCTATCAGGTTTATGCATCAGATCATCTAGGATCTGAGCGTGTTTATCCCCCTCTCTTGCTTTATCCTTCACTAAGGCTCTGTTAGCAGTGACAAAAGCCATTTCTACACTAGATAGAAACGCGGATATGAACAGCAGACAGATGATAGATGATATACTGATTATTATCCATAACATTTTTTATTTTCCTTGCCTTAATTCCCTCCAGCAGGGTTAATCAAATCTATAGTGTTTTAAAGTAGATTAATTAAAACTTTAAAAATATGCGGTATATAAAGTATGCTGTTAACTTTACTGAGGGGCATATTGTTTTTTCTTACTGTTTTAAATCCCATATAGCTCCTTATGTGCGTCATCCGTTGTGGAATTATTTGGTTGTGGTTAACAATCCTTTAAGTTAACGACACCAGAAATCATAAAAATATTTAAATATTTAAATATACTTATACCTGCTCGATGAATGCGATAGAAATATTCAAAGCATTAGCAGATCCAACCCGACTTAAAATCCTTGAATGTATCAAAAACAAAGAAAAATGCATCTGCGAAATCATACCATACACTGGGAAATCACAGCCTAACGTCTCTCTTCATTTGAAGATCCTTAAACAAGCAGGTCTTGTGAACGAACGAAAAGATGGAACCCGTATTCTGCTTAGTATTGCAGATAAAAACGTGTTTAAACTGGTCGATATCGCTAACAGATTAAAGGGGTAGCATAATGGAGATAATTGATATTTTAATAGCAGGTTTTAACGCGTTGCAGGAGTATCTCTCAGCGCATGTGTTAACTTGTTTGATCCCAGCGTTTTTTATCGCTGGCGCAATCGCAGCTTTTGTTTCAAAACAATCAGTAATGAAATATTTTGGCGTGAATACTAAAAAATATATTTCTTATCCTGTTGCAGCGGTTTCAGGTACTATTCTCGCTGTGTGCAGTTGCACTATTCTCCCGTTGTTTACAAGTATTCATAAACGCGGTGCAGGTATCGGCCCTGCAACAGCCTTTCTGTTTTCAGGTCCTGCTATTAATATCCTAGCTATTGTTCTGACTGCGCAAGTGCTTGGGTATGATATCGGTCTTGCACGTGCGATCGCTGCGATTGTAATGGCAGTAGTCATCGGTTTGCTAATGGCGTTCATCTTCAGGAAAGAAGAATCAGAAAAAAAGAAAGACAATAATGATATCTTCCAGGTTAAAACCAGTGGGGAGAAAAGCAGCCGTCCTCTCTGGGTGTCAATATTGTTTCTAATTTTACTTGTGCTTATTCTTGTTATCGGAGCTGCAAGTAGTGAATATATTCCATGGGTTCCAAAACTCGCCATAGTGTACATGTTGACGTTGGTTGTTTCCGGTATCCTCATTTTTTATTATACTCGGGATGAAGTGAAAAACTGGGGACTGGAGACATGGGGTTTAACGAAGAAGATCTTTCCAATACTTCTTATTGGTGTTTTTATTGTTGGGATAATCGGTGGCATCGCTGCATATTTTGTCCCTGGTACTGATGCAAGTAATGCTGTTGGTGTTGCTGTTGCCCCGTACATCGGTGGGAATGATATTTTTTCTTGTTTCCTTGCATCAGTGATCGGTGCTATTTTGTATATGCCGACTCTTTTAGAGGTTGCTATTGTTGGGAACTTGTTTGGGTATAGTGCGGGTCTTATGGGTGGTGGTCCTGCTCTTGCTTTGTTGCTGGCTGGTCCTTCTTTGAGCCTTCCCGCTATGATAGTTATTACAAGAGTTATAGGTATTAAAAAAGCGTTAACGTACTTTGCATTAGTAATTGTTATTGCTGCGCTCATTGGATTTATGTATGGGCTTATCGCGGGGTGATGTATGCAAGGTGGAATCATGGATATGAGAAAAAAACCATGTTGCACTGTAAGTGTCATGAGTGATATACCCCAGATCATCACTGATATAATGCATCTTGATGAAACACGTCAAGAGGCGTATGAAATGAGAGGACAGGATGAAAAAACCCCAAAAAAAGAACTCTTAGAACTGATGAAAAACTATGAATGTTTAGTTCTAGGTTTTGGAAAGCAGCATGATGATGTGTTTTTTAGCGAATATCAAGATTATTGTAAGATACGAGGTGAAGAGTGAATGGATGCGGAAAAAAAATTAGGTTTTTTTGAAAAGTATCTCACTGTTTGGGTTCTGCTTTGTATTATTGCAGGTATCCTAGTAGGGAGGATATTCCCAGAGGCAGCAGGGTTTTTGAATACGTTACAGTACGCGCAGGTTTCTCTACCTATAGCGATTTGTTTGTTTTTCATGATTTATCCGATCATGGTGCAGATAGATTTTAGGAAGGTGATTGAGGCAGGGAAGGCACCTAAACCTGTCGCGCTCACATTATTTGTGAATTGGGCGGTTAAACCATTCACCATGGCGTTATTCGCCTGGTTGTTCATGAGTGTTATCTTTGCTGGTTTCTTGGATCCGAATCTAGCATCGCAGTATACTGCGGGTATGATCCTCCTCGGTGTTGCTCCTTGCACCGCTATGGTGTTAGTCTGGAGTTATCTTTCAAAAGGTAATATGGGTCATACCTTGGTTATGGTTGCGATTAATTCACTGACTATGCTCTTGCTTTATGCACCGCTTGCTGCCTTCCTCCTAGGCGTCGCTAGTATACCTGTTCCCTGGGAGACGATGGCGTTGTCTATAGGAATCTACGTAGGTTTACCTCTAGTAGCAGGGTACATATCTCGGAATCAAATCCTGAAGCGAAAAGGAAAAGAATGGTTTGAAGCGCGTTTCGCCCCGTTTTTACATTACGTTGCTATTGTTGCTTTGTTAATCACGTTAGTCGTTTTGTTTAGCCTGCAGGGGGATGTAATCATAGAACAACCAGTGATCATTGCATTGATTTTTATACCGTTGTTTATCCAGAACCAAGTGATTTTCTGGTTTTCCTACGGGTTAGCAAAACTCCTTCAGCTCTCATATGAGGATGCTGCTCCGTCAGCGCAGATCGGTGCAAGTAATCATTTTGAGGTAGCTATAGCTGTCGCTATCATGCTGTTTGGTTTAACCTCAGGTGCTGCTCTTGCAACTGTTGTTGGTGTTCTTATGGAAGTCCCAGTGATGCTTCTTTTAGTCAGGATATGTCTGAGAACGCAGCATTGGTTTCGTAAAAAGGAGGTCTCAGCATCATGAAAAAGGTTCTTTTTGTATGTGTGGAAAACGCGTGCCGCAGTCAGATGGCTAAAGGATTCTTCAATAGTTATGCCAGGAACGCTGTAGCTGATAGCGCTGGTACAAACCCTGCAAGACAAGTTGACCCTATCGCAGTGCAGGTTATGAAAGAAAAAAATATTGATATCAGTGGTTTTATTCCTAAAATGCTTTCATTTTCTATGAATAACGAATTTGATTATATCGTTACCATGGGTTGTATCAACGGCTGCCCTATAACCCCTCGAAGTAAGACGATCGAATGGAATATCGATGATCCGAAAGGTAAACCAGTTGAGGAGTATAGGCGGATCAGGGATCAGATTGAAAAGAATGTGAAAAAATTGATTGAAGAAGTGATAAAACGCGAGTGAAAAAAGGGAGGTTAGTGAATGAAAATAGAGATTTTAGGAACAGGTTGTCCTAAGTGCAAGGCGACTGAGAAAATAGTTAAAAAAGTAGTTGAAGAGCTAGGGATAAACGCAGAGGTTATTAAAGTTGAAGATTTGCAGGAGATTGTGAACCGTGGTGTTATGATGACACCAGCTGTAGTTGTTGACGGTGAGGTAAAAATAGTTGGGCATACCCCCAGTAGAGAGGAAATAAAGAAACTCTTACAAAATAGGTGATTCTAAGATGAAGAAAGATAAATGTCTCTGTGAGGCTGATGAGGTTTTAATATTCTCATGTTCAGGCGGTTCAAATGTTGGGCAACTAGCAAACGAAACAGCGAAAAATCTCGCAGCTCAAGGTGTTGGTGGTATGTATTGTCTTGCAGGTATTGGTGGTCATATCAGTGGTTTTGCAGAAGCTACACGAGAAGTAAAAAAAGTTGTTGCCATTGATGGATGCCCTGTGCATTGCGCACGGAAAACCTTAGAACATGCAAACTGCCCTGTTACTGTGCATGTTGTTGTCACTGAGTTGGGCATCAAGAAATCATCGGATTTTCAGCTTGATGAGAAGGATATCGCTAAGGTTGAACACGTGGTGAAGGAGAAATTAAAAGGATGAAGCATCTGACAATAGAATGGAGACATCTTGAATTAAATAACAGCACTTGTCTTCGATGTTCAAAAACAGGTAAAACATTGTACCAAGTCATCTCAGACTTAGAGAAGGAACTAAAATTAAAAAATATCAAAATAATATTCAAAGAGACAAAATTATCAAAACAAGATATCCAACAATCAAATATGATCCTTATAAATGATAAACCTCTTGAACAAATACTTCCCAGGGCAAATGTTTCAGAAAATTATTGTGAATCATGTTCATGTATTACTGGAAATCAAGCCTATTGCAGAACAATACAATACGATGGTAAAACTTATGAGGAGATCCCTGAGGAACTAATCAGAAAAGCTGTTTTTAAAACCTTAAAGTTAGAAAAGGCTGGTTGATTAAACAATGAGTACAGAAAAAAATGAGGAAGTATGGGTGATTTGCCCTGAATGTAAAACAAAACTAAAAAAAGAGAACATTTCTGCTCATCTGAAACATGTGCATGATAAAAAGATTGAAGATGTTGATGAGTCTTTAGTTAAGGTGTTACCGAAAAAAGGACAACAGCATAAACCAAGGGTGTCGAAAGGAGTGATTGTTGGGGTCTTGGTCGTGTTGGTTGTTGTTGCCGCAATGCTTTTTCTTTTTTCAGGTTCTTCCGATAACTCAGATAATAACGGGAATGATTCTCATGGGTCATCATGGTTGGATACGTATACGCCAGTTCATCCTCTTGGCATAGGTAATAATGATTTCTGGGTGGATCATCCCATTGATGGAAAAATGACTCATCCTCAATGGGTGATTAATTCGCTTCAAAAAGGGTGTGTTGTCTTTGTTGTTCATAGAATGTACTGTAAATGGTGTGCCCCTCAGGCAGAACGAGTTATTGCTTTAGCAGAGAAATACAAAAAAGAAAATCTGGTTTTTTATGATTTAGATATTGATCAAGGAGGAGATTTAGAACAAAAAGGATACGACGCACTTATCTACGATCCTAATGGTGCTCCTCATTATATTGCATTGACTGGGATTATTACATTGATTGAGAAGGATGGTTCCAAGCAAGTTGCTTGGCATGCATGGGAGGGTGATATGACTGAGTCTGAAATTGAAAGTTGGATGAAAGATGCAATGTATTATCATCATATAAACAATGGAGGATGATAGTCTGAAATATAAGATTCCAAGTCTTTTTTTAATAACCTTGATAATAATTGCAATAACAACACTCTTCCCAGTATCGCAAGCAGGAAATACTGAAATCATCCCTGCACCTAATTTCACAGCTATAGATGAAAACGGTCAAGAGTTTTCTTTAAGCGATTATGAAGGAAATGTTGTTATTCTTCATTTCACACAGGTGGAAGAGCCGGTGTGCATTGAATGTCTTAAGGAGATGAAAGGGCAGATAGTCGAACTTGAAAAACTCTTTAATTTCAATCACAATGTAACTGTTATCACTATTAACATCAGGAAGAATCCCTACTCTGTAACTGGCAGGGATATGGCGGAACGGGATTTTGATGTGAATGTGAGTTGGCATTGGGTTGAGGATTTTGCTCCATTTCCTATAACCAATCTGTATCAAAAATACTGGACAGTTGATGGTGCATTTTCCAACCCTGGTCTTGTGCTCATTGATAGAAACCAGAATATCGTTGGTGTTTATCATGTGTATTGTATGGGAAAAGGAAAAATCGATGGCATACAAACTGCTGAATTATTACAAAGAGATATTCAGTCTATTGAAATAGGGAACCTAGCTGAAGTAAAAGGATATCAAAATCTTCAAAGATTGTTAGAAAAAGATATTCATCAAGAAATAACCTTTATAAGCATCTTTATACTTGGTATTTTAACTTCAATAACTCCTTGTTCTCTTGCTTTACTTGTTGCAATGATTTCTTATGTTGGTTCATTACAAAAAACGTCAGAAAATATTTCAAAGAAATATTCTTTACAAGGTGTTTTAGTAGGTGTTGTTTTTACTTTAGGTATGGCGCTTGTGTTTTTTGTTTTTGGCTTAATTCTCTCATCAATAGGATTTTTTATTGAAGCATCTACTTTGTTTTATCTTGTAGCAGGGATTATACTTGTAATATTGGGTATAAATGTTTTTAAACCGTTAAAAGAAATGATTAGACTAAGAGCTAAAAAACAATCTGATTCTGAAGTGTTAGAAAAAGGACAAAAAATCTTTTTCAAACTTAGTAAAAAATCTATTTATCTTGGTGCATTTTTTCTTGGCATACTTTTTTCAATTGGATGGGCACCTTGTGCAATGAGTTTGATGATGCCTGTGTTCATTCTCATGCTTACACAAAATATTTCTCTTTTAATGGGTGGTCTTCTTTTATTTGTCTTTGGGCTTGGTCATGGTATTCCTATAATTCCATTGTGTGCTGTGACAAGTGGTATTCGTGGTAAAGTTGGAAATAAATATGTACGAGCGGGTAGATGGATGCAGAGAATTTTTGGTATCATAATTATTGCTATCGGAGTAATTATGGCAATTAGATTCTGGGGAGTTACTCTCTGGTAAAAATAAATACCATTTTTAATTTTTATTTAGAAAATGAGTAACTATAAATATTACTACAATATTACAGTATTATACTATAATATTGTGGTGAATTTTATGTGCGATTGTGACTGTCAACCAAATCCACTTAAAAAATACGTACGTGCGCTTCACTGTCCTACACGATGGACGATCATCCGATACATTGGAGAAGATAAAAAGAGTACAAAAGAAATCTATGATTATCTTTTGAAAAACAATGAAAACATAACATCATCTGGATTATACTATCATCTTTCAGAACTCAAAAATGCTGGAATAATCGAAGTTGCCCAATACAAAGAAGAAGGCGGTGGGGCTCCGGAGAAAATATGGAAGTTGAAAAAAAAGAAAATTGAGATCAATTTATTGGAACAAAAAGAAGGAAAATAGAATGAATGTGTTTGACTTTAACAAAATAAAAGCATACCCATATGCAGAAAGAAATAAAAATATTCTTTATTCACAGAGTAATTTTAAAGTAAGAATCATCGAGCTTCCACCTGATGGGGAAATGCCAACATGCAAAATGGATTCCTATGTGATATTCTACGTCATCAAAGGGGAAGTAGATATAGATATCAACCAAGAGAACAAGATTCTTTCAGAAGGACATTGTCTTATCACAGAACCAGCAACACTTTCAATGAGAACAAGAAATGGTGCGAAAATTCTCGGCGTGCAAATTACGCAACAATAAATACAATACGATTGTTTGGAGTTTACTGAGATGAATAAAGAGAATATAATTGACGTATCGAATTTGACGAAGCAGTATAAAGATATTCTTGCCATTAATCACATCAGTTTTACAGTGAAGCGAGGTGAGATCTTTGGTTTTCTTGGACCGAACGGCGCCGGTAAAACAACCACGATAAAGATGCTAACTGGGTTGATACAGCCGACTGAAGGAACAGCAACAGTACATGGAAAAGACATCCGGACGCAGATTGTTGAAATTAAAAGGACAATGGGTGTGGTTACCGAGGAGTCTAATCTGTACGACGAGCTCAGTGTTTTTGATAATCTCAGGTTCGTAGGACAGTTGTATGGTGTATCTCGATTAGATCTGCAGAAACGGA
>Ga0209162_1000217_pt1 | contig 64305 bp, 66 predicted proteins | sample YNPNPMetaG_FD_187121 | JGI IMG/M metagenome (GOLD analysis project Ga0209162, IMG submission 187121) | Anoxygenic and chlorotrophic microbial mat microbial communities from Yellowstone National Park, USA - YNP NP MetaG (SPAdes) (version 2) ...
CGCAGCAGTGAAGGAAGACAAAGGCTACATCGTGATCAACGAGGATGAATGCAAGGGCTGCGGCCTGTGCATCGAGGCATGCGTGCAGAAGGTGATTCACGCGGCCCCGTACCTGAACCGGTACGGTTACCACCCGGCTGTTTACGACGGCCACGGCTGCAACGGCTGCGGGCTGTGCTTCTACGCCTGCCCGGAGCCGGGCGCCATCACCGTGTACAAGGCCGTGGCGTGAAGAAAGGAGGCTGCCCATGCCCAGGCAACTCATCAAAGGCAATGAAGCGTTGGTGAAAGGGGCCATTCTCGGCGGCTGCCGCGCCTTTTACGGCTATCCGATCACGCCTGCCAACGAGATTACCGAGGCGGCCGCGTTCTATCTTCCCCAGGTCGGCGGCACCTTCCTCCAGGCCGAGAGCGAAGTGGCGGCCATCAACATGGTGTACGGGGCGGCCTCGGGGGGCATCCGCGTGATGACGGCCTCGAGCGGCCCCGGCATCAGCCTGATGTCGGAAGGCATCAGTTATCTGGCCGGCGCCGAGCTGCCGTGCGTCATCGTCAACGTCATGCGCGGCGGCCCCGGCCTCGGCAACATCGCTCCCGAGCAGGGCGACTATTTCCAGGCCGTGAAAGGCGGCGGCCACGGCAACTACCGCTGCCTGGTGCTGGCGCCGGCCACGGCGCAGGAGATGTGCGACCTGGCCCGCCTGGCGTTCGAGCTGGCGGACCGCTACCGCAATCCCGTCATCCTCCTGACCGACGGCTACACGGGGCAGATGATGGAGCCGGTCGATTTCACCTCTACCGAGGCGGTCGAGCCGCGCACGCCGGAATGGGCCGTGGCCGGCACGGCGGAGACCCGCCGCAACCTGATCACCTCGATCTACCTCCAGCCGGACGAGCTGGAAGCCCACATCCGCAAGCTCGCCGCCAAGTACAGGCTCGCCGAGGAGCGCGAGACGCGCTGGGAGAACTACCGGACGGACGACGCCGAACTCATCTTCGTGGGCTATGGCATCGTCTCCCGCGTGCTGAAGTCCGTGGTGGAGATGCTGCGCGAGCGCGGCATCCGCGCCGGGCTTCTGCGGCCCGTCACGCTGTATCCGTTCCCGACGGCGGAAATCCGCCGCCTGATCCCGCAAGCAGCCGTGTTCTTCGTCGTTGAGATGAGCACCGGACAGATGGTGGAAGACGTCCGCCTGGCCGTCGAGGGCGAGCGGCCGGTGGAGTTTTACGGCCGCTTCGGCGGCAACGTGCCGTCGGCGGAAGAGGTGTTCGAACATGTTTTGCAGTGGATCGACGGCCGCTCCGCGCAGGCCGTGCAGGAGGTGCTGAACCATGCCTGAAACCATCCCCGCCCGCATGAAAGTCGAGCACGCCAAGGCCGAGTGCCTTTACGATTCCTATTTCCGCAAGGGCGAGAACCCGCACCAGACGCACTACTGCCCGGGCTGCGGCCACGGCGTGACGCTGAAGCTGCTGGCCGAGGCGATCGACGAGCTCGGCATCCGCGACCGCGCCATTGTCGTCTCCCCGGTGGGCTGCTCGGTCTTTCTCTATTACTACTTCGACACCGGCAACGTGCAGGTGGCGCACGGCCGCGCCCCGGCGGTGGCCACCGGACTGAAACGCGCGCGCCCGGATGCCATCGTCATCGCCTATCAGGGCGACGGCGACCTGGCGGCGATCGGCTCTGCGGAAATTCTGCATGCGGCCAACCGCGGCGAAGCCATCACCTGCATCTTCGTCAACAACGCCATCTACGGCATGACCGGCGGCCAGATGGCGCCCACCACGCCGCTCGGCAAGAAGACCACCACCACGCCGTTCGGCCGCACGCCGCAAAACGACGGCTATCCGCTCCGTGTGTCCGAGGTGCTGGCCTCGCTGGACGGCCCCGTCTACATCGAGCGCGCCGCGCTCGGCAACGTGAAGCAGATCCTGGCCGCCCGGCGGGCGATCCGGAAGGCGCTCGAGAACCAGATCAAGGGCCTGGGATTCTCGCTGGTTGAAATTCTGTCGCCCTGCCCCACCATCTGGAAGATGGATCCCGTCGAGGCCCAGCGCCATGTGCGAGAGGTGATGACGACCGTCTTCCCGCCGGGCGTGAAATGCGACCGCACCGCCCAGGCGCAGCCGCTGCCGCCACGGCCGCCCGCGCCGCCCGTCAGCGAGCTGCCGCGCCTGCTGCGGATCCCGCTCGAGGATGCGGCGGCGGCGCTGCGGGAGAAGAAGAGCGACGTGAATTGCCGGATCCGCGTGGCCGGCTTCGGCGGGCAGGGCGTGCTGCTGCTCGGCCAGCTCATCGCCGAGGCGGGCATGGACTACGGGCTGGAGGTGAGCTGGCTGCCGAGCTACGGCCCCGAGATGCGCTCCGGGACGTCGAACTGCCACGTGCGCCTGGCGAGCAAGCCGATCGATTCGCCGCTGGTCTCGAAGCCGCACGTGCTGATCGCCCTCAACGAGCCTTCGCTGCGCAAGTTCCTGGCTGCGGTCGAGCCCGGCGGCACGGTGCTTTACAACGGCCATGAGATCCCGGCCGACGCACGCCGCAGCGACGTGGCCATGTACGCGCTGCCGTTTTTCGAGATCGCCGACAAGGAGGGCTCGGCCAAGGCGGGCAACATCGTCGCCCTCGGCGCGCTGCTCGAGGCCACCGGGCTGCTCCCGGTCGAAGTGGTCGACCACGCCATGACGCGCGTGATCAAGGGTGAAAAGTGGCTGGAGCTGGACCGCCGCGCGCTCCAGCGCGGCATCGAAGCGCTGCGTGCCTTGAAGACGGAAGCTGCCAGGGAGCCTTGCCATGCCTGACATGATGGATACGCTCGTCTATTTCAACGGCCGCATCGTGCCGTTGCGCGAGGCGCAGGTCAACATCCTCACCCACGCACTGCATTACGGCACCGGGGTGTTTGAAGGCATCCGCGGCTACTGGTCGGCCGATGCCGAAGAGCTTTTCCTGGTGCGGTGCGAGGACCACTACCGGCGCTGGAAGACCAACGCCCGCATGCTGGGCATCGAGCCGCAGCAGAGCGCCGAGGAGCTGGTGGAGATCACCGCCGGGCTGGTGCGCCGGAACGGCTTCCGCACGGACATTTATGTGCGGCCGCTGGTCTATATGTCGTCGCCGCGCATCGGCGTGCGCCCGGACGGCAGGTTCGACATCGCCATCGTCGCCGTGCCGTTCGGCGTCTATATCGACAGCTCGAAGGGGCTGCATGCCGGCGTGGTCAGCTGGCGCCGCGTCGAGGACCACGCGCTGCCGGCGCGAGGCAAGATCTGCGGTGCGTATGTCAACAGCGTGCTGGCGACCACGGAAGCGCACCGCCACGGATACGACGAGGCCATTCTTCTGAACGAGTCCGGGCATGTGGCCGAAGGCGCCACGTGCAATCTCTTCATGGTGCGGCACGGCAAACTGATCACGCCGCCGCCTTCGGAAAACATCCTCGAGGGAATCACGCGCGCCTGCGTGATGGAGCTGGCGCGGCGCGAGCTCCACATGGATGTGATCGAACGACCGGTCGACCGCACCGAACTCTACTCGTGCGACGAGCTGTTCCTCACGGGCACGGCCGTCGAGGTGGCCCCGGTGACGCGCGTCGACCACATCCCCGTCGGCGCGGGCGGGATCGGCCCGGTCACGGCCCACCTGCGCGAGCTGTACTCGCAGGCGGTGCACGGCCGCATCATCGACTACCACACGTGGCTGCATCCCTGCTATCAGCCCGTCCACGTGCCTCAGGCGTAGTCCGGGGGCGCGGCCGGCGCCGCGCGCTCAGCTCTTCGGGCTGCCGCGCAGTTTCGAGATGACTGTGCGGATCGACTCGCGTGCGGGGTTGTCGGGGTGCCGGCGGAGGAAGTCTTCCAGCTGCTCCGCGGCCCGGGCGTTGTCGCCGCGGCGCATGTAGATTTCGGCCAGCGTCAGCTGCGGGTGGCTGAAATGGGCCGGGTCGAGACGGATGGCCTCCAGCAGGTATTTTTCGGCAAGATCGTAGCGGCCCAGCCCGAAGTACGTCATGCCCATCTGCGACTGCGCCAGCGCGTCATTGGGACGGCGCAGCACGGCGTTCAGGTTGTATTTCCAGGCCTCGTCGAACTTGCCGATGGTGACGTAGACCCCGCCCAGATTCACCACCGGCTCGTAGGCGTTGTTGTCGGCCTCCAGCGCGCGCAGGAAGTATTTCTCGGCATCGGCGTAGCGCTGCGTCTGGTAGGCGATCGTCCCCAGAAAATTCCAGGCGGCGGCGAACTGCGGCGCAAGCTCCACGGCTCGCTCCAGGTGGGCGATGGCGGCGGGAATGTCGCGGGCTTCCAGCTTCCGGCTGGCGTTGCGGTACTCGTCGCGGGCCTTTTGGGGAATTGCCAGTTCGCGCACGCTCACCACCGCGGTGCGGTCCGGCGTCATGCGGGACTCCTCCAGCCGCACCGCCACTTCGATGCGGCCCTTCCTGTCCGCCGTCGAGGGGCCCACCGAGATCGTCTTGCGCGTCTCGCCCTGTCCGGGCACGAAGATGATGAGCGTGTATGTGCCCTGCTGAATCTTCCGGAAGCGGAAGCGGCCGTCGGCGCCGGCGAGCGTGGAGGCGTGAAACGGCGTGGTGGAGCCGTGCAAAGCCACGGAAGCCTGCGTGGCGGGCACCAGCGTGCCCCGGATCTCGAACGTGTCCGCCAGCAGAACCAGCAGCAGGAATGCAGCGCCCACGGCCTTCCCGCCCATGATCATGGCACGGCCGGCCCCGCGCTTCAAGCCCGCGCCCGGCGCGCCGCCATCACTTTCTTTCGAGCGCCGAGTTCAATGCGTCCAGGCGCGCCAGCACGCGCTGGCCGGTCTCCTCCGACAGCGGCACGTGGACTTCCACGGACTCTTCCTCGCCGCGCGGGCTCAGCAGCCATGCCCACACGGCAAGGCCCAGCAGCGTGACGCCGAGCCGCAATGTGCTCGCCACGCGCGTCCACTGCGCCGCATCCTGGTTGCGCAGCCACACCGCCGCAGCGGAACTCACCATGTAAATGGTAAAGCCGATGCCGTGCGCGAGCAGATTCTTCCGGATCGGCGCGGGATGGTAAAGCACGAACAGCGCCAGCAGGAAAAGGAAAACGACCAAGGCGCTATAAACCGTGGTTTCCAGCAAATAAATGACCCGCAAAAAGCGGAAAGGCTCTCCCGAAAAACTGAATTCTCCCGAGTGCAGGAGCAGAGACACAGTCGTGCTGATGAGCAGGCCGGCTGCCAGGGTGGCGCGGCTCAGGACGCTCAGCCCCCGGTACGATTGGAGCGCCGCGGCTGTCAGCTCAAACACAGCCACTGCGCGCGCCACAATCAGTATCGGTTCGGTGAAGACGATCGAAAAGGAATACTGGTTTGCGTGATAGCGGAAAAGCTGGGGCGTCGCAATGTACTGGGTGATCCAGAGAGATCTGGCCAGTTGCATGGCCAGAAGCATGAAGATGACCGGATACCGCCCGGCCAGCCCGCAACGCCACATCCGCCACACGAGAATGGCATGCAGGGCGATGGTGCTGTACCAGAAGAACTGCTCCAGCGATCCCGGCGCGCCAAGCATGGTCATTGCAGATCATAACAGAACGGGCCGGGAGGGAACAGTATCAGGAAAGCCGGAAGAAACGCCGCCCGCGTTTCTTCCGGCCCTGGTGAAATCTAGCGGACGCCAAGCGGCATGACAATGCCGCCGCCGCCTTTGGTGCCCGGATCCGGCAGCGGATAGGGGCACGGGAAGCACGGGGGCATGGGATCGGAGGCGACGCGGTTGACGGCGGACATCACCGGCAGCATCAGCAGGAAGGCAAGCAGGATTCGCTTCATTTTCGATACATTCTCCTTTTCGGAAAGTGGAACCAGGTCCCGAGCGTCAGACTAACCCGCCGCAGGCCGGTTGTCCCCGGTTGACCGAAAGGATTTCCGCCAGTAGAACAGTGCCGGCGGCCCGGGCCAGGTTCATAAAAAACAGCGTCTCCATTTCGGTCAAAATGGGTGTAGGATATAGCGAAAAGGATTGGCCGTTGTCGCACGGCTGAAGGAAATCTGCTGCCGGGAGCAAACCGGTGTACAGGCGCTACTCGATGGAACCCAGACCCCGCCCCGCCGAAGACCTCTGGCGGCGCACCTTGTCCGGCATTCCCTCCATTTACGGCCGCCTGGCGTTCCTTGCCTCGCTCCGCGACGCCAATACGGGCCGCTACGAACACCACGGCCTGGCAATGATTTTCGGGGCCGAACAGGCGGACGAGGCGATCCGCAAGAGCCACGAGCAAACATTTCTCGACTGGCTCTCCCTGCGCCTGGAGCAGCAGAAGGCCGACCTGGAGCTTTATTTCTCCACCCTGCCGGCCACAAGGAGGACGCTTGTCGAAAACTGGCTCCGGCTGACCCCGTACAAGTCCGTGGCGCCTGCCTGGGCGAGCCCCGCCCAGCGGGAACATTTCGAAACCAATTTCAGCGTTTTGCTGGAAACGCTCAGGAACGAACTCGCGGCTTCGCCGGAGCCGTGAGCCGGTTGGCCACGCCAACCACCTGGCCCAGCACCTCCACCTCGTGGGGCCATGAAAAGACCACCGGCGCCATCGAGCTGGCCGGGTGTGGCATGGCGATCAGCTGATTCTCCGCCAGACTGCACCAGGCGCACATCCACCCGTTGCGGTGCTCAAGGAAATAAATGGGCCGGTCCATCTCATTGGTCCACCCGCCCGAGACCACCTTGCGCCGGTTTTCGTCGATCAGCACCAGGCTGCCGGGGCGAAGAATCGGGTACATGAACCAGTCGTCCGTGCCCAGATAGCCGTAACGGTAATTCTTCGGCTCGTGCCCGCTCAGAATCATCAACGGCAGCACGCCCCAGCTCTGGATGAAGCGGCTGAGGAAAGTGGTCTTGCCCAGATCCAGCCCCGGGTCCAGCATCAGCGGGATCATGGCCTCGCTCGACCAGGAACGCAGCGACGACCGGCTGAAGCCGACCAGATGCGTGTTGTCGGCGGAAACCGCGGCGCTGTCGGCCGGCAGCTCGGCCGGGTCTACGCCATACCACTTCAGCACTTCGCCCATGTCCAGCCGATAGATCGCGCACAAGGAGTAAAGCTTGAAGATGCCCGGCACGACGCCCCGGTTCTCGATGTCCGAGAGGCGGCTGATGGGAATCAGAAACTCGCTGTTGCGCCGGCGGTCGGCGATCTGCTGGCTGAATTCCTCCACGTCGCGGTAGCGCAATCCGAGACGTTCCCGGATCTGCTTCAGCTTGTGCCCTGGTTCCACCATGGTATGATCGGGATCGCCGGCTTTTCTCCGCACCGGGAAACCGCTGGCCGGGGCCTGGGCGAAGCCCCCGAGACCGGGTCTTCGGCGCTCTGGCCCGAGCAGGCGGGCGACTATCTCAATTCTGTTCTGAATCCGGAACAGATGCAAGCCGCCCGATCCGAATTCGGAAACAGGAAGCTCCTTTGTCGGAGCGGCCGCATTCGCATGGGCTGTCATGAAGACCAGGAAAAATCCGATACCCGTGGCCATTCAGGGAGAGGCCGGCTCCTTCAGTCATGAAGCCGCCCTCCGGCTCCTCGGCGACAACATCTCCGTCCTGCCCTGTCAACGGTTTGAGGAGGTCTTCCAGGCCCTCGAAAACCGTACCGCGGAGGCAGCCGTCATCCCGATCGAGAACACTTTGCACGGGTCCGTGCACGAGAATTACGACCACTTGCTCAACTTCGAGCACCGCATTGTCGCCGAACTCAACCTGCGCATCATTCACAACCTCATCGTTTGTCCTGGCGTGCGATTCAGCCAGATTCGCCGGGTGTTCTCCCACCCCGTGGCGCTGAACCAGTGCCTGCGTTTCCTGGCGGCCCACCCGGAATGGGAGCGGGTGCCTTTTTATGACACAGCGGGCAGCGTCAAGATGCTCCTTGAAGAAAAGCTGCCGGACGCGGCGGCCATTGCGTCGGCCGTCTCGGCGGAGATCTACGGCGGCCGCATTCTTCGCCGCTCGATTGAGGACGATCGGCAGAACTTTACGCGCTTCTTCCTGCTGCGCCGGCCCGACCAGCCTCCATTGCCCCTGAAAGAGACCGGGCGGAAGGGCTGGAAGACGTCGATCGTGTTCTCCACGCGTAACCAGCCCGGCTCGCTCTTCCGGGCGCTCAGCGCCTTCGCGCTGCGGGACCTGTCGCTGACCAAGATCGAGTCGCGCCCGCTGCGCGGCAGGCCGTGGGAGTATCTGTTCTATGTCGATTTCCTCGGCAACGTGGAGGACGAGCGGGTGCAGCGCGCTCTCGGCCACTTGCAGGAACTCTGCGACCTGTTGCGGGTGTTCGGCTGTTACCGCGTCTGAAGCGGCAGCACGCGCCGCGCCCGCAGCGTGAAGCCGCGGCGGTTGTCAAAAGGCTCCACCACGGCTTCCAGCCCGATCACCGGCTGCACGGTCCAGTGGCCGTATTCGCGGTAGACGTCGGCAAACAGCGCGGCCTCGACGAAGCCGGTCCAGTCGGCCAGGGTGACGAACTTCATCACGCCGTTCGAGGCCGGGTGCCGGCGGTCGGCCACAACGAGTCCCGCCACGCGCACCGTTTTGCCGTAAAACTCCTGCTGGCGCCGCCACAGCTCCGCCGCCGGCAGGAACGCGCGCCAGTTCACATGCCGCCCCCACAGGGCCAGCGGGTGAAGGCTCACGGGGAAGCCGAGCACTTCCGCCTCCCACCGCGCCAGGTTCTCCGCCGCCGGCTCGAAGGCGGGCGGCGGCTCGGGTTCCACCAGGCGCCGCCCGCCCCCGCCGTAGGCCTCCAGCCGTTGCAGCCGCCAGAACAGGCTGCCGCGCGGCTCGCCCAGGCAGTCCAGCGCGCCCGCCTTGAGCAGGGCCATCCATTCCGGGCGCTCCGGCCGGGCGCGCCGGAAGAAATCCCCGGCGTCGCGAAACGGCCGTTGCGCGGCGATGCGTTCGAGCAGCGCCTGGCTGAGCCCGCGCACCTGATCCAGGGGCAGGCGGATCTCCGCGCCGCGCACCGTGAACCGCCGCGGATCGGAAAGGTGCAGGTCCGGCGGCAGGAAGCGCGCTCCCAGCCGCAGCGCCTCCAGCACATAGACGATGGGCGCGTAGAAGCCGCGCCGCGAGCTCAGCACCGCGGCCAGAAACTCGAACGGATAGCGCGTCTTCAGCCAGGCCCCGGCGTAAGCTTCCACGGCGTAGGCCGCCGAATGGGCCTTGTTGAACATATAGCCGCGGAACTCGCTCACCATCTGCCAGACGCGGTCGATTTCCTCCGGCTTCCGCCCCTGCCGCAGCGCGCAGGCGCGGAACTCCTCGCCCAGCCGTTCGATGAGCGCCGCGTCGCGGTTCTTCACCAGGGCGCGGCGCAGCAGGTCGGCCCGCCCCCACGGCATGCCGGCAAATCCGTTCGCCACCAGCAGAATGTGCTCCTCGAACGCCATCAACCCGAAGGTGTCGCCGAGCAGCGGCTCCAGCGACGGATGCGCGTACTCGACCGGCTCCAGCCCCTGCTTGCGGCGCGCATAGGCGGTCTTCTTGCCCTCGTTGGCCGCGCCCGGCCGGATGATCGACTCGACCGCCGTCAGCGTATCGATGTCGCGGCAATCGGTCATCACCAGCAGGCTGGTCATCGCCGGCGACTCGATGTGAAACACGCCCCGCGCCTGCCCGGTGGCGATCGTTTCCCAGGTGGCGGCGTCGTTCCAGTCCAGCCGGTCCAGGTCCGGCCGCTCCCCGCCGTTGGCTTGGATGTTGTCCAGCGTCTCGCGCAACACGGTGAGGCCTGCCTGCCCGAGCAGATCCATTTTCAGCAGTCCCAGCTCCTCGACGTCCTCCATGTCATAGTGCGTCGTCAGCCAGCCCTTCGAGGATGCGAACAGCGGCATGCGGTCCGCCAGCGGCTCGTCGCTGATCACCAGCCCGCAAGGGTGCATGGCGAAGTGGCGCGGGATGCCGTCCAGCTCGCCCGCTACGGCAAGCACCGTGCGGTAGGGCTCCTCGTTCCACGGCAGCGAGCGGCATTCCGGCGTCTCCAGCACCGCTTCCAGCGCATCGCCGTGGTGGCGCGGCAGGTGCTCGGTGAAACGGCGCGCCTCGCGCTCGGGGATCCCGTAGACTTTGGCGATTTCCGCCACCGCCGAGCGGCCCTGGAAGGTGTGCACGGCGCCGATCATCGCCGCGTGCTCGCGCCCGTAGCGCTCGAAGACGTGCTCCACCACTTCGTCGCGGCGGTCCCATGGCAGGTCGAGGTCGATGTCGGCCAGCTTGGAAAACTGCATCCGCTCCCGGTTCAGGAACCGCTCGAAGCAAAGCCCGAAGCGGAACGGGCAGACGTTGCTGATCCCCAGCAGGTAGCAAACCAGGCTGCCGGCCGCCGAGCCGCGCGCCAGCGTGGCGATGCCGCGCGAAGCGCACCACTCGACCAGGTCGGCGTAGATCAGGAAGTAGCCCGCGTAGCCCACCTCCCCGATCACCGCGAGCTCCCGCTCCAGCCGCTCGAGCACCTCGCGCCGCGGCGAGGGGCCGTAGCGGCGTTCGAGGCCGGCGCGGACCTTCGCGCGCAGCAGCGCGAGAGCGTCATCGCACGGGTAATGCGGGAAGCGGATGTCGCCCAGGTCGAACTCGAACCGGCAGCGTTCGGCGATGCGGAGCGTGTTCTCCATCGCCTGCGGCAGCCCGCCGAAGTACCGCGCCACGTCTTCGCCTGCGTGCCAGTGGTAGCGCCCGGGCGCCAGCTTCGCCGGATGGCTCTGGCCGAGCAGCGTCAGCGTGCGCATGCTCTGGAGAATGTCGTATTTGAGCCATTCGCGCGGCTCGCGGTAGTGCGTGTCCACCGCCGCCGCCAGCGGCACGCGGCGGCGGCGTGCCAGCTCCACCAGCAGCCGCGCCAGGCGCAGATCGTCCTCATGGTGCGGGTTGATCTCCAGCGCGAGGTTCCGCCCGTAGATCTCCTGAAGCCTGGCCAGTTCTTTCTCGCCCGGCTGGTTGCGGGCCAGGGCGCGGCCCACCGGGCTTCGCGCCCCGGCCAGGCAGATCAGCCCCTCCCCGTAGCGGGCCAGCAGGTCCTTGTCCGCGCCCGTGACGTTCAGCCGCCGCGGGCTGCCGGAGCCCGAGGATGCACCGGTCCCGGAATGCTCCGTTGCGGCGGCTTTCCCCTCAGAGATTCCTGCCCGGCCGAAGGCCTGTCCGTCGAATCCGCCCGGCGCGGAAGATGCCGCAACAGCGGCGCGCAGCGGCGCGGCTGCGGCTTCTTCTTCCTCCGTCGCCGCCTCCCGCAACGCGGCTTCCGTCAACAGGCGGCAAAGGTTGCGGTAGCCTTGCCGGTTTTCGACCAGCAGCACCAGGCTCCCGCCACCGGCGAGGCTCACCTCGGCGCCAAGCACAGGGTGCACGCCCAGCTCGCGCGCCCGCCGGTAGAAGCGCACCGCACCGGCCAATGTGTCGCGGTCGGTGAGCGCCGCGGCAGGCATGCCGGAAGCGGCTGCGGCTTCGGCGACCTGTTCGGGCGGCATGACGCCGTCGAGCAGGGAATACCAGCTATGGCAGTGCAGGGCGGCGAATCGCATGGTGTAAGCATTTACAGTATAGCGTGCCATGCAGCGGTGGCAAGGGGGCGCAATCCTCAGGCGGAAAAGGCTGCCGCGGGCTGCGGGACTGGCGGCGCCGGCGGGCGCAGCGGCGCCCGGGTTGCCGGCGGCGCCCGCCATGCTATGATGAAAGTTTCCATGACACGGGCGAAGAACAGCGCGGGCCTCCGCCGCCATCACCATCACGGGGTGGGCGGGCGCAGCCTGTTCTGAGCCGCGTGCAGGAACCGGTCATCGACGCCCGCCGGGAGGCCCCGGCGGGCTTTTCCTTTTCAGGCAAGCTGATTCTGACGGAGCATTGAACAGCATGGAACTCGACTTCGACAAGTCCGGCGGGTTGTTGCCCGCCATTGTGCAGGACTGGCGCGACGGCCGCGTGCTGATGGTCGGCTTCATGAACCGCGAGGCTTTTCAAAAGACCATCGAGACCGGCTTCGCCACGTTTTTCAGCCGGAGCCGCAACAAGCTCTGGACCAAGGGGGAAAGCTCGGGCCACCGCCTGGTGGTGAAGGCCGTGCAAACCGACTGCGACCAGGACGCCGTGCTGCTCCAGGTGGAGGCGCTCGGGCCGGGCGTGTGCCACAACGGCTACCGCTCCTGTTTTTACCGAACCTGGGACAACGGCTCCTGGCGCGTGACCGAGCCGCAAACCTACGATCCCGAAAAGGTGTACTGACCCGCCATGAAACTCAAACTGGGACTGCCGAAAGGCTCGCTTGAAAACGCGACTATCGATCTGTTCCGCCGCGCCGGCTTTCACATCACCACTTCGGCGCGCTCGTATTTCCCCGCCATTGACGACCCGGAGATGGAGTGCATGATGATCCGGGCGCAGGAGATGGCCCGCTATGTGGAAGACGGCGTGCTCGACGCCGGGCTCACCGGGCGCGACTGGGTGCAGGAAAACGAGGCCGACGTGGTCACCGTGGCCGACCTGATTTACGCCAAGCAGAGCTTTGGCAAAGTGCGCTGGGTGCTGGCCGTGCCCGAGGCCTCGCCCGTCAAGAGCGTGAAGGATCTCGAGGGCAAGATCATCGCCACCGAACTGGTCGGCGCCACGAAGCGCTATCTGGCGCAGCACGGCGTGACGGCGAAGGTCGAGTTCAGCTGGGGCGCCACGGAGGTCAAGCCCCCGTATCTGGCCGACGCCATCGTGGAGGTGACCGAAACCGGCTCGTCGCTGCGCGCCAACAAGCTGCGGATTGTCGACGTCGTCATGGAGTCCAACACGCAGCTCGTCGCCAACCGCCAGGCGTGGGCCGACCCGTGGAAGCGGCGCAAGCTGGAAGACATCCGCCTCCTGCTGGAAGGCGCCATCAACGCGCTTGGCAAGGTGGGGCTGATGCTCAACGTTCACAAGGACAATCTGGCCGCGGTGCTCGGCGTGCTGCCGGCGCTGAAGAACCCGACGGTGAGCCCGCTGAGCGACGGCGAATGGCTCGCCGTGAACACGATCCTCGACGAATCCACCGTGCGGCTGATCATCCCGCGGCTGAAGGAAGCCGGCGCGCAGGGCATCGTCGAATACCCGCTGAACAAGATTGTGATGTGACCATGATCCGCATTCTGGATTCCAAAGACGCGCAACGGCTGCTGAGGCGCCGCGCCGCCCGGCTGGAGGAGGCCGAGGCCACGGTGCGTCCGATCCTTGAAGACGTGCGCCGCCGCGGCGACGCCGCGCTGCTCGAGTACGCCCGCCGTTTCGACGGCTTCGAGGGCCGCAGCGTGCTGGTGCCGCGCGCGCGGCTCGAGGCGGCCGCGCGCGGGTTGAGCCGGGCTTTCCGCGCCGCCCTGCGCACGAGCGAGAGGAACGTGGCGGCGTTTGCGCGCATGCAGCTGCCGCGGCCGCAGCGCATTTCGCCCATGCCGGGCCTCCGGCTGAGCCAGATCGTCCGCCCCGTCGATGCGGCCGCCGCCTACATCCCCTCGGGCCGCTACCCGCTGCCCTCCACGGTGGTGATGACCGTGGTGCCGGCGCGCGTGGCGGGCGTGGAAACGATCATGGTGTGCACGCCGCGGCCTGCGCCCGAGATTTTCGGCGCGGCGCGCCTGCTCGGCGCGACCCACGTGTTCCAGATGGGCGGCGCGCACGCCATCGCCGCCTTCGCCTTCGGCACGAAAACGGTGCCTCGCGCCGACCGCATCGTGGGGCCGGGCAACATTTACGTCGCCGCCGCCAAGAAGCTGCTGGCCGGCGAAACCGGCATTGACTTCGTCGCCGGGCCGAGCGAGATCCTGCTCATCGCCGCCGAAGGCGACCCGCGGGCCATCGCCGCCGACATGCTGGCGCAGGCCGAGCACGACACCGACGCCGCAGCCATCCTGCTGACACCCTCGCGCCGGCTCGCCCGCGCCGTCGCCGCCGAAATCGGCCGTCAGTTGAAAGGGCTGCCTACGGCCGAAACTGCCCGCGAGGCGCTACGCCGCAACTCGGCCATCATTGTCGTTTCCGGCCTCGACGAAGCCGTCGAGCTGTCCAACCGCTTCGCCCCCGAGCACCTCTCCGTGCCCGACGCATCGCTGCTCGCGCGCGTGCGCCACGCGGGCAGCGTCTTTGTGGGCCCGTACAGCCCGGAGGCGGCCGGCGACTACGTCTCCGGCCCCAACCACGTGTTGCCGACCTCGGGCGCGGCGCGTCTGCGCGGGGGGCTGTCGGCCGCGGACTTCGTCAAGGTGATCTCCGTGCAGCAGCTGACGCCCGCGGCGCTGCGGCGGCTGGCGCCGGCCGTCGCCACGCTGGCGCGGGCCGAAGGCCTCGAGGCCCACGCCCGCAGCGTGGAGATCCGCTTCGGGAAGGAATTCTGAGACGCCATGCTGAAACCCCGCCGCGCCATCGCCGAGATGCAGCCGTATTCGCCTCCCAGCTCGGGAAGGGAAGGGAAATTGCGGCTCGATTTCAACGAAAATACCGTCGGCTGTTCTCCCCGCGTTCTGGCTTTTCTCCAGCAGCAATTGAGCCGTGAAAAATTGACCGTCTACCCGGAATATGAAGCCACGCGGCGCGCCCTGAGCTCCTATTTCGGGGTTCCCGAACAGGCTTTCGCGCTGACCAACGGGACCGACGAGGCCATCCAGGTCCTCGTGCACGCCTTCGTCGGCGAAGGCGACCGCGTGCTGGTGCTGCACCCCTCCTACGCGATGTACCGCTTCTACGCGCAGGTGGCAGGGGCGCGCGTCGAGGAGATCCCCTACCGCGCCGGGGACCTCGCCTTCCCGCTCGAGGAGCTGTTGCAGGCGGCCGCGCCGGACGTCCGCGCGATCCTCGTTTCGAACCCCAACAACCCCACCGGAAGCGCCATCGGCATCGGGGAAATCGTCCGCATTCTGGAGGCGGCGCCGGATGCGGCCGTGCTGATCGACGAGGCGTATTACGATTTTTACGGCGTCACCGCGCTCAGGCTGATCGACAAATACCCCAATCTTTTCGTCAGCCGCACTTTTTCCAAGGCGCATGGGCTGGCCGCGCTGCGCGTAGGCGTGCTGTTTTCCCGGCCGGAAAATGTCGCCTGGCTGCGCAAGGCCCAGTCGCCGTATTCGGTGAATCTGCTCGCCGCCCTCGCCGTGCGCGCCGCCGTGGAGGATACGGAATATCTTGAGCAGTATGTCCGGCAGGCGCTGGCCGCGCGCGAGCTGCTGTACAGGGGCTTCGAGCGGCGCGGCATCCGCTACTGGCCGTCGCAGGGCAACTTCGTCCTGTTCGAAGCCGGCCCGCGCGCCGTGGAGATCCGCGACGCCCTGCGCGACCGCGGCGTGCTGGTGCGCGACCGCAGCTACGAGCTGCCCGGCACGGTGCGCGTCACCGCCGGCACCCCCGAACAGGCGGAGCGCTTCTTCGCGGCCCTCGACGAGGTCTGGTCATGAGCTTGCCCGTTCTGGTGTTCGACATGGATGGCGTGCTGGTGGACGTCACAGGCAGCTACCGCGCCGCCATTGTTGAAACCGTCCGCCATTTCACCGGCGTCACCGTGACGCCCGAATCCGTGCAGGAATGGAAGAACCGCGGCGGCTACAACAACGACTGGGTGCTGTGCCACCACTACTGCCGCGAACTCGGCGTGGACGTGCCCTATGACACGGTCGTCGAGACCTTCAACCGGCTGTTTTTCGGCGAGAACAACGACGGCCTCATCGCCCGCGAAATCTGGCTGCCGCGCGACGGCCTGCTGGAAAGGCTCGCCGCCCGCTACCGCCTCGCCATTTTCACGGGGCGCAACCGGCGCGAGCTGGACGCCACCCTCCGCCGCTTCCTGCCCGGGCCGCTGTTCGACCCCGTCATCACCACCGAGGACGTCGCCAACGGCAAGCCGGCGCCGGACGGGCTGCTCGAGATCCGCCGCCGCGCCGGCGCGCCCATCGCCGCCTTTCTCGGCGACACGGTGGACGACGCGCTGAGCGCGCGCGCCGCCGGGGTTCCTTTCATCGGCGTGGCGGCCGCCGGCGCGCCGCGCCGCGGCGAGCTCGTGGAGGCCCTGCTGCGCGCCGGCGCCCGGGCCGTCATCGAGGACGTCAACCGGATTGAAGAGGTGCTGCCGCTGTGAGAACCGCCTCCGTGGAACGCAACACGCGCGAAACGCGCATCCGCGGCTCGCTCCGCATCGAAGGCAAGGGCCGTTACGACATCTCCACCGGCGTCCGCTTCCTGGACCACATGCTCGAACTGTTTGCAAAGCACGGCGGCTTCGACCTGACGCTGCACGCCGAGGGCGACCTCGACGTCGACCAGCATCACACGGTCGAGGACACGGGCATCGTGCTCGGGCAGCTCTTTGCCCGCGCGCTCGGCGACCGCAAGGGCATCAACCGCGCCGGCTACTTCGTCATGCCCATGGACGAAACGCTCGCCGTCGTGGCGGTGGATCTTGGCGGGCGGCCGTATCTCGTTTACGAGGACAAGGTCCGCACGCGGCTCGTCGGCGACCTGCAATCGGAGCTGCTCGAGGACTTCTTCCACGGCTTCACCACGCACGCCGGCGCCAACCTCCACGCGAAGGTGCTTTACGGGCGCTCGAAGCACCACAAGGTGGAGGCGGTGTTCAAGTGCTTCGCGCGCGCCATGCGCTATGCGTGCTCGAAGGACGCGCGCCTGAAGGACGAGCTGCCGAGCACGAAGGGGCTGCTATGATCACCGTCGTCAACTACGGCGCAGGCAATCTCCGCTCGGTGGCGAACACGCTGGAAAAGCTGGGCGCGGAATACGAGATCACGCAGGAGCCGGCGGCGGTGGAGGCGGCCCGCGCCGTCATCCTGCCGGGCGTCGGCCACTTCGGCCAGATGATGGAGGCGCTCGACCGGCTCGGGCTGCGGGAGGCGCTCGTGCGCAAGGCGCGCTCCGGCGCGCCGTTTCTCGGCATCTGCCTCGGGTTGCAGGCGCTGTTCGAGGCAAGCGAGGAGGCGCCGGAACATAAAGGCCTCGGATTGTTTCCGGGCGCGGTGCGCCGCTTCGGGCCCGGCCAGCGCTGCCCGCACATGGGCTGGAACACGGTGCGGCGCGTGAAGCCGTCGCGCCTGCTGGAAGGCGCGGCGGAGCCGGCCTGGTTCTACTTCGCCCACAGCTATTACTGCCCCCCGGGCCCGCACGCCGCCGCGCTGTGCGAGTACGGCGCGGAGTTCTGCGCCGCGCTCGAGCAGGACAACGTCTTCGGCGTGCAGTTCCACCCGGAGAAGTCCGGCCCGGAGGGGCTCGCCGTGATGCGGCGCTTCGTGCTCGCCGCGGGCGGGAGGGTGTCAGGATAGAAGAAGATGCTGGCCAGGCGCATCATTCCCTGCCTTGACGTGACCGGCGGGCGCGTCGTCAAGGGCGTCAACTTCGTCGGCCTCCGCGACGCAGGCGACCCGGTGGAGCTGGCGGCGCGCTACAACGAACAGGGCGCCGACGAGCTGGTCTTTCTCGATATCACAGCCTCGAGCGACGACCGCGGCATCATGGCCGACGTGGTGGCGCGCACCGCGCGCGAGGTGTTCATTCCGCTCACCGTCGGCGGCGGCATCCGCAGCGTCGAGGACGCGCGGCGCATCCTGCATTGCGGCGCCGACAAGGTGAGCGTGAACACGGCCGCCGTGCGCCGGCCGGAGCTGATCACCGAGATCAGCCGCGAGTTCGGCTCGCAGGCCTGCGTGCTGGCCATCGACGCGCGCCGCAACGGGCGCGGCGGCTGGAACGTGTACACGCGCGGCGGGCGCGTCGACGAGGGCATCGACGCCGTCGAGTGGGCCGCCCGCGGCGAGCAGCTCGGCGCCGGCGAGATCCTGCTCACATCCATGGACGCCGACGGCGTGCAGCAGGGCTTCGACTGCGAGCTGACCCGCGCCGTCAGCCGCGCCACCCGCATCCCCGTCATCGCCAGCGGCGGCGGCGGCCGGCCGGAGCACTTCATCGAGGTGCTGACCGCCGGCGAAGCCGACGCCGCGCTGGCCGCCTCCATCTTCCACTACGGCGCGTACACGGTCGGCCAGCTCAAGCAGGAGCTGGCGCGCGCCGGCATCCCCGTGAGGCTTTCCGCATGATCATCCCGTGCATCGACCTGATGGACGGCAAGGTGGTTCAGCTCGTCCAGGGCAGGGAAAAGGCGCTGGAAGGCGCGCCTCCGCTGGAAATGCTCGAGCGCTTCCGCAATTTCCCCGAAATCCAGGTGATCGACCTCGACTCCGCCTTGGGGCGCGGCGACAACACGGCCATCGTCGAACAGCTCGCCGCGCGGGCCCGCATCCGCGCCGGCGGCGGCGTGCGCACGCCGGAGCGCGCCCGGCGGCTCGTCGACGCGGGCGCGGCGAAGGTGATCGTCGGCACGGCCGCCTTCCACCGGCCCACGCTCGAGGCCATCGCGGCGGAAATCGGGCGCGAGCGCGTGATGGTGGCCATTGATTCGAAGGGCGGCCGCATCACGGTCAAGGGCTGGACCGAGCAGCTCGACAAATCCGCCGAAGATGTTTTGAACGAACTTGAGCCGTTCTGTTCCGGCTTCCTCGCCACCTACGTGGACAAGGAAGGCATGATGCAGGGCACCGATCTGGAATGGTTCGCCCGCCTGCGCCGCGCCACCCGGCTGCCCATCACCGCCGCCGGCGGCATCACCACCATGGAAGAGATCCGGGCCCTTGCGGAGATGGGCATCGACTGCGCGCTCGGCATGACCATCTACACCGGCCGGCTCGACCTGGACGAACTGGCCCGCATGAACCGGACATGAAGCTGCGCGCCGCCATCGTCGACGTCGAGACCACCGGGCTGAACCCGGCCGCCGACGAGATTGTCGAGCTCGCGCTGGTGCTGTTCGGCTTCGACCCCCGCACCGGCTCGGGCATCGAGGCGCTCGACGAATACAGCGGGCTGCGCGACCCCGGCCGGCCCATCCCCGCCGACGCCTCCCGCGCGCACGGCATCACCGACGCCGACGTCCGCGGCCGGAAGCTGGACGAAGAGCGCATCCGCAGCATCCTGGCGCGCAGTCATTGCCTCATCGCGCACAACGCGCCGTTCGACCGCGGCTTCGTCGAACGGCTCTTCCCGGAGGCGCGCCGCCTGCCGTGGCTGTGCTCGATGGAAGGCATCGGCTGGCGCAGCAAGGGGTTTCTGTCGAAGGGGCTCCAGAACCTGCTGGCCGCGCACCGCATCCCGTGCAACCAGGCGCACCGCGCGCTGGACGACGCGCGCGCCACGCTGCAACTGCTCGCCACCGAGCAGCCGAACGGCAAGACGTATCTGGCCGAGCTGATCGCGCGGCTTGGCCTGGGCTAGGCCCGGCGGCCGGAAGCGCGGCTTGTACACTAAGGACGATGGCCGGCGATCCCCTGTCTCTGCGGCTGCGGACCACGCTGTGCGGCATTCCGCTCGCCAACCCCGTCATCGCCGCCTCGGGCACGTTCGGCTATGGCGTCGAGATGGCGCCCATCGTGCCGCTGAACAAACTGGGCGGGTTCGTCGTGAAGGGCCTGTCGCGCGAGCCGATGCGCGGCAACCCGCCGCCGCGCGTCCATGAGACCCGCGCCGGCATGATCAACTCGGTCGGCCTGCAAAACATCGGCGTGCGCGCCTTCGTGCGCGACAAGCTGCCCCTGTTGCGCGGCTGCGGCACCCGCGTCTTCGCCAACGTCTTCGGCTACGCCGTCGAGGACTACGTCGAGGTGATCCGCGTGCTCGAGGACGCCGGCGGCATCGACGCCTACGAGCTGAACGTCTCCTGCCCCAATACAAAACACGGCGGAATCGTTTTCTCCTCCGACCCGGCGCTGCTGGCCGAAGTGGTCGCTGCGGCGGTGAAGGCGGCCAGCCGGCCGGTCTTCGTGAAGCTGTCGCCCAACGTGGCCCGCATCGAGCCGCTGGCCCGCGCGGCGGAAGACAGCGGGGCCGCGGCGCTGTCGCTGGTGAACACGTTTCTCGGCCTGTCCATCGACGCCCGCACGCGCCGCCCGCACCTCGGCGCCGGCTTCGGCGGCGTTTCCGGGCCGGCCATCAAGCCGCTGGCGCTGCGCCTGGTCTACGAAGCCGCCCGCGCCGTCCGGATCCCCGTCATCGGCCTCGGCGGCATTCTCACCGGCGAGGATGCGGCCGAGTTCCTCATCGCCGGCGCCTCGGCGGTGCAGGCGGGCACGGCGACCTTCGCCGATCCCGCGGCCACGGTGCGCATCGCCGCCGAGCTGGACGAGTTCTGCGCCCGCGAGGGCGTCGCCAGCGTGGCCTCGCTCGTCGGCACGCTCCAATGGCCGTCCTGACGCGCCGCCGCTATTCCAGCTCGAAGGACTGCCCGCGGGCCGGGATCACCGCGTCGAGGCCGTAGCGGTCGCGGATCGCCGCCTTCAGCGCGGCGGCCTGCGCCGGCTCGCCGTGCACCAGAAACACGCCGCGCAGCGAACGCGCCACCGGCTTCATCCACTCGAGCAGCTCGCGCTGGTCGGCATGGCCGGAGAGCTCGTTCAGCTTCACCACTTCCGCCCGCAGCCGCACCGGCTCGCCGAAAATCGGCACCTCCGGCTGCTTTTCCACGATCTTGCGCCCCAGCGTGTGCTCGGCCATGAAGCCGGTGATCAGCACCATGTTGCGCGGGTCCTCGATGTTGTTCCGCAGGTGATGCAGAATGCGGCCCGCCTCGCACATGCCCGAGGCGGAGATGATCAGCGCCGGGCCGCGCAGATCGTTCAGCGCCTTCGACTCGCTCGCCTCGCGCACATAGCGCAGCAGGCGGAAGCCGAACGGGTCCTCCCCGTTGCGCAAAAACCGGCTGGTCTCCTCGTCGAAGAGGTAGACGTGCCGGCGGAAGACCTCGGTCACGTCCACCGCCAGCGGGCTGTCGACGAAGACGGGGATCGAAGGGATCTGCTTTTCCTCGATCAGCTCGTGCAGCAGCAGCACCAGCTGCTGCGTGCGCCCCACGGCGAAGGCGGGCGCGATGATCTTGCCGCCGCGCGACGCCGCTCGCCGCACCGCGTCGGCGAGCTTGCTCTTCACCGCTTCGAGGTCCTTGTGCAGCCGGTCGCCGTAGGTCGACTCCATTACGAGATAGTCGACCTGCGGCAGCGGCTCGGGGTCCCGGATGATGGGCAGGTTGGGGCGGCCCACGTCGCCGGAATAGCCGATGCGGATCTTCCTGCCCCGGCTTTCGATTTCCAGCACCAGCGCCGTGGAGCCGAGCATATGCCCGGCCTCGATGCCCGTGAACGTCACGCCCGGCGCCGCTTCCGCCGGCGTGCCGTCCAGCACCGAACGGAAGTGTTCGAGCGCGCGCTCGGCGTCCGCCTGCGAATAGAGCGGCTCGATGATTTCCAGCTCCTCCTCGATGCCGAGCAGCTTCCTGCGGTGCTTGCGCTTGGCCAGAAACAGCGCGTCCTTTTCCTGAAGATGGGCCGAGTCCGGCAGCATGGAATGGCACAGATCCACCGTGGCCGGCGTTGCGTAGACAGGCCCCTCGAAGCCGCTCTTCACCAGCGTGGGGATGTTGCCGGAGTGGTCGATGTGCGCATGCGAAAGCAGCACGCAGCCGATGCGCGACGCGGCGAAAGGAAAGTTCGCGTTCCGCTCGCGCGCCTCCTTCCGCCGGCCCTGGAACAGCCCGCAGTCGAGCAGAATGCGCGCTCCGTTGGCCGCCACCTCGTGCATCGAGCCGGTCACCGTCTGCGTTGCGCCGTGGAATGTGATCCGCATCAGAGCCAGAATCTCACATCCCGCGCCACAGCGATTTCAGGATCAGAAACCCGTAGACGGCGGCGAAGCCGTACAGCGCGCGGTGTTCGCGATTTTTCACGTACAGCCGCAGCGAGAAGGCCTCCGGCGGCATCCGCTCCGGCAACGTCGGCAGAAACGCGCGCACGCGCCGGGCGTAGTCCTCGTAGTTCGGAAACAATTCCCGCAAGTGTTGTTCTTCCTGTTCCACCACCGGCAGGTACACGAGCAGGAAGTAGGCGCCGGCCAGCAGCGCGATCTCGGCCCGCGCCGCGGCGATGACGCAGCCCAGCGCGGCCGTCAGCGAGCCCAGATACAGCGGGTTCCGCACGAAGGCGTACGGGCCGCTCGTCGTCAGCGCCTCGTCCTTTCGCAAATGCCCCGCCGCCCACGCGCGCAGCCCGAGCCCGAGCAGGCAGAACGGCAGCCCGAGCAGCAGCGTCGGCGGCACAGGGTCGGCCAGCAGCAGGAACGCCGCCGCCAGCGCGATCCCGCTCGGCACCCGCCATCGCTGCACCGCGTCGGCCCACGGCTTGGGGAACAGCGCCATCACAGCACCTCCCGCAACGCTTCGAACACCTGCGCCGGGGCGATGGCGCGCATCGACTCGTCCGGCGCCGGAAGCCTCCGCCAGCACGTCCGCGCCCCGGCGGCGCGCAGCACGCGGATGCGCTGCGAATACGGGCCGTTGCGTTCCGGGTCGGTCGGCCCGTAAATCGCCACGCCCGGCTTGCCCAGCGCGGCCGCAAGGTGCATGGGGCCGCTGTCGACCCCTGCAACGGCCGCGGCCCTGCGCGTGGCGTCGATCAGCCCCTCGATGGAGGATACATGCACCCGGACGCCGCCGCGCCTGGCGAGCGCCGCCGCCTGCGCCGGGCTGACGTTCAGCACCAGCGGCGTTCCCGTTTCACTCTCCAGCAGCCGCCCGAGCTCCAGGTAGTATTCAAGCGGCCACTGCTTGGAACCCCAGCCGGCGAAGGGCGAGGCCAGCACGAACGCCCCCTGCGGCAACTCGCCTTCCGGCCGGCCCGGCGGCAGCGGGAATTCGATCCTGCGCTCGCGCGCGCCGGCCGCCCGGGCCAGATCGAGGTTCATCTCCACGACATGCGCGGCGCGCGTCGGCACGCGCTCATCATAGAACAGCGCCGCCGCGGGCTCGCGCAGGCGCTCGCGGCTGAAGCCCCAGACGCGCTTCGCCGCCGACAGGCGCGCGAGCAGCGCCGACTGCACCAGCCCCTGGAAGTCGACGGCCGCGTCGAACCGGCTGCGGCGCAGCGCGCGCAGCGCTTCCAGAAGGGCGCGCGGGCTTTCGCGGCGGATCTCGACGATCTCGTCGGCGGCGCCCCCGCCGTCCAGCAGCGGGCGGAACTGCGGCTTCACGGCCCACGTCAGGCGCACCTCGCCCGCGCCCCGCAGCGCCGCCGCCGCCGGCAGCGCATGGATGATGTCGCCCATCGCCCCCAGCCGCACCACGAGAATCCGCCTCATCGCCTGGCCGCCGCGCCTCCGCCCGATTCGCGCTGCCGCGCCTCGCGCACCCGCCGCAGGAATGCTTCGCGCCAGGCGAGATGGTTCGGCATCAGATCCAGCGCTCCCTGCGGCGGCGCGCCGCCATCGGCCACCACCGCGTCGACACACCGCAGCGCCGCCACCAGCTCGGCGCGCGCCTCCAGCGGCAGGATCGGCTCTTCCGGCTCGGTCACGAACACGACCAGCGCCCGGCCGTCCTGTTTCAGCTCCCTAAGCTGCCGTGCGTGGGCCGCCAGCAAGGGGTCGAAAGGGCCGGCTACGGCCAGCGCTCCCTCCGGCGCGCTCCACCGGGCCCGGTCCCGCACGATCTTGCGCCGCGTGTCCATCCCTTCCCTTTTAGCACCCGCGGCGGCCGGCCCCGTTCTCGGCGAGCAGCTCGAGTGCGGCCTGCACGACCCGTCCGGCATCGACACGGGTCATGCAGCGGTGGTCGATGGGGCACTCCCGCAGCAGGCACGGGCTGCACTCCACCGGTTCGCGGACGATTCGCGTGCGCTCGCCGATCGGCGAGGTCGCCTCCGGGTTGGTTGAGCCGAACACCGCCACCGTCGGCACGCCCGCCGCCGCCGCGATGTGCATCGCCCCGGAGTCGTTCGTCAAGAAAAGACGGCAACGCGCCGCCAGCCGGATGAACTCTGCAAGCGAGGTTTCTCCGGCGCGGTTCAGTGCCTCGACTCCGCGTTCGCGCACCCCTGCGGCGACCTGCTCGCACAGCGCCCGCTCGGCGGCCGAGCCGAAGACCCAGACGCACGCGCCGCACTGCCGCGCCAGCTCCGCCGCGGCTTCCGCGAACCGCTCCGGCAGCCACCGCTTGGCCGAGCCGAAAGCGGCGCCGGGGCTGACGCCGATGGCGGGCCCGGGCGCCGGCTCGACGCCCCGCAGCCGCACGGCGACGCGCTCCGGCAGCCGCTCGAGCCAGCCGGCGCGCCGCAGCAGCTCGAGGTAGTAATAGCTCTCATGCGCCGGAATCTCGCCGGCGCGGGGCCGCTCGACCGGATCGGTCAGCAACAGCCGCCGCCCGTCGGTTGCGTAGCCGATGCGGCGCGGAATTCCTGCCAGCCACGCGATGAGCGCCGCGTCGAAGGCGTTTTGCAGCAGCAGGGCGCAGTCGAAACGGCGCTCGCGCAACAGGCGCGCCACTCGGAGCCGCTCGCCGATGCCGCCGAGGCCCGGCTGTCTGGCGTAGAGCAGAATTTCGTCGGCGAAATCGCCGAAGCGGTAAATGTCGGCCACCCAAGGCCGGGCCAGAATCGCGATGTGCGCCTGTGGCTGCTGCGCGCGAACCGCCTCCACCGCCGGCAGGCTGAGGATGGCGTCCCCCACCCAGTTGGTGGCGCGGATCAGGATGCGGCGGAATGGTTCCACTTCACTCCTTCAGCCTCGCAGCCGCCGCAGGGGGAGCCGGCTCAGCGCTTCGCCTCTTCGCCGAGCACTTTCAGCGCGTCGGCCTCGGTGAACTGCTCCACCTTCTGGCTGATGTTGTAGGCGCAGAATTTCGGCCCGCACATCGAGCAGAAGTGCGCGTCCCGGAAGCCTTCGCCGGGAAGCGTCTCGTCGTGGTAGGCGCGCGCCGTCTCGGGGTCCAGCGCCAGCTCGAACTGGCGGTTCCAGTCGAAGCGGTAGCGCGCGCGGCTCAGCTCGTCGTCGCGGTCCCGCGCGCCTTTGCGCCCGCGGGCGACATCGGCCGCATGGGCGGCGATCTTGTAGGCGATGATGCCCTGCTTGACGTCTTCCTTGTTCGGCAGCCCGAGATGCTCCTTCGGCGTCACGTAGCACAGCATCGAGGCGCCGTACCAGCCGATCATCGCCGCGCCGATGGCGCTGGTGATGTGGTCGTAGCCGGGCGCGATGTCGGTGACCAGCGGGCCCAGCGTGTAGAAAGGCGCCTCGTGGCACCATTTCATCTCTTCCTCCACCTGCCGCTGGATCTGGTCCATCGGCACGTGGCCGGGCCCCTCAATCATCACCTGCACGTCGTGCTTCCAGGCCACTTCGGTCAGCTCGCCCAGCGTGCGCAGCTCGGCGAACTGGGCCTCGTCGCTGGCGTCGGCGATGGCGCCCGGCCGCAGCCCGTCGCCGAGGGAAAATGTCACGTCATATTTCCGGAAAATCTTGCAGATATCCTCGAATCTTTCGTAAAGGAAATTCTGCTTGTGGTTTTTCACCATCCATTCCGCCATGATGGACCCGCCGCGGCTGACGATGCCGCAGATCCGTTTCGTGGTCAGCGGAATGTACTGCACCAGAACGCCGGCGTGGATGGTCATGTAGTCGACGCCCTGCTCGGCCTGCTCCTCGATCACCTCGAGCACCAGCTCCGGCGTCAGGTCCTCGACGCGCCGGACCCGCGCCACCGCCTCGTACAGCGGCACCGTGCCTACGGGCACGGGCGACTCGGCGATGATCGCCTTGCGGATGGCGGGGATGTCGCCGCCGGTGGAGAGGTCCATCACCGTGTCGGCCCCGTAGCGGACTGCATAGCGGAGCTTTTCCAGCTCCTCGGCGATGTTCGACGTGGTGGCCGAGTTGCCGATGTTGGCGTTGATCTTGCACCGCGCCGCGATGCCGATCCCCATCGGCTCCAGCCGCGTATGGTTGATGTTGGCGGGGATCACCATCCGGCCCCGCGCCACCTCGCTGCGCACCAGCTCCGGCTCCAGCCCCTCCCGCTGCGCCACGTATTCCATCTCGGGTGTAATCATGCCCTTGCGCGCGTAGTGCATCTGCGTGCGCACGGGGTCGGACTTCCGCTTTTCGGCCCAGCTCGCTCTGTCCATGCCTTCATTATCCCATTCCCGTTTTCGCCCCGCCCCGGCGAAGCGGGCGGCGGCGCCCGCCTTCGGTCGCACCGGACTGGCGCTTTTTCCGCCCGAGCTCCGGATTCTACGAGAGAGTTGATCGCCCGCGGCCACATTCTTTCGTGGGCGCTATCGGCTCAGCGACGACGGGAAGCCTTTCCTGGGCGCCGGCGCACGCCGCTGTTGTTTTGCTCCTGCTCGCCATCTATATCTTCTTCAGCGGATTGGACGATCTCATCTTCGACCTGCTCTGGCTTTTCCGGCGGGGGCGGCGCCCGGCGCCGCCGCCTGTGCCTGCGCGGGAAAAGCGGATCGCCGTCTTCGTTCCGCTGTGGCAAGAGGCCGAGGTCGTCGAGCGGATGCTCGAACACAACCTGGCCGGCATCCGCTACACCAACTACGAGTTTTTCGTCGGCGTGTATCCGAATGACGAGGGCACGAAGGCCGCCGTGCGCCGGGTGGCGGCGCGGCATGCCAGAGTCCATCCGGCCGAAGTGCCGCATGACGGGCCCACCTCGAAGGCGGATTGCCTGAACTGGATCTACCAGCGGTTGCTCGAATGGGAGATGCGCACCGGCCTGCGCGCGGAAATCGTGGTGATTCACGATGCGGAGGATCTGATCCACCCGGATTCCTTCGCCCGCTTCAACCGCTGGATCAGCGAGGCGGGAATGCTCCAGGAGCCGGTGTTGGCCCTGCCCACGCCCCTTGGCGATTTCACCCACGGCGTCTACTGCGATGACTTCGCCGAAAGCCAGATGAAAGACCTCGGCACGCGCGTCTGGCTGGGTGGCTTTCTGCCCGGCTGCGGCGTCGGCACCGCCTTTCGCCGGGAAGAGCTGGACCGGCTGGCCGAGGCGGAATCGAACCGGATCTTTGACCCCCTTTGCCTGACCGAGGACTACGATAACGGGCTGCGGCTCTTCCGTCTCGGCTGCCGCCAGATGATGTTGCCGCTGGAAGGCCGGGGAATGGAGGCTACGGCCACGCGCGAGTATTTCCCGCGTTCCTGGCGTGCGGCAGTGCGGCAGCGCACCCGCTGGATTACCGGCAACAGCCTGCAAGCATGGCAGTGGCATGGCTGGGGCCGCGGGCTGCCCCGCCGCGCCGTGCAGGCGTGGATGTTCTGGCGCGACAGAAAAGGGCTGTGGGGAAGCTGGATCAGCCTGCTGTGCAACCTGCTGTTTCTCGCCGCCGCCGCCGATTGGGCGCTGTCCCGTGCAGCGGGGGTTGCCTGGCGCGCCGGGACCGTAATGCGCTCGGCGCCCGGCCTGGAACTGCTGTTGGCGGCCAACCTTGCTCTTTGCGCGGAACGGATCGCGGTCAAAATGTTTTGCACGGCCCGCCTCTACGGCTGGCGGTTCGCCGCTGCGGCGCCCCTGAGGATGTTGTGGGGAAACTGGATCAACGCTGCGGCCTCCGCCGGCGCTGTGTTCCGCTTCTTCCGTTCCCGCTGGACCGGGCAGCCGTTGCGGTGGCTGAAAACGGAACACTATTACCCCTCTCTCGAAACGCTCCGTGCCGAACCCGCCTTTATGGCTGAAGCCGTTGCCGCGAACGGCGATGAGGCTTCATGGTTCGATGCCATTCCGGCTTATGAACAAGGCTGGCGCCGGCCGGGCCGGGTGCATGAGACCCGCTCCGCCCCCCAACCCGCCATCGCGCCAAGGGCGCCGGGCGAGCTGCCGGTCTGGTTCGCCCCGAAGCCCCGCGTCATGCGGGCATTGCCGTCGGCCGTGTCGGGCCGCCTCGGTGTCTTGCCGCTCGACGTGCGGTCGGGGTACCTGGAGCTGGGCGCAACCAGATCCCTCGCGGAGGCCGAAATCCGGGAACTGCGAAGGTTCACCGCTTTGCCCTTCCGCATCCGGCGACTGGAGCCCGGCCAGCTTGAACGTTGGCTTGCTCTCCGCGACGGACGCCCGTCGCCCGAGCAACCTCCGCGCGCGCGGGGTTGGATTGTTGGGCGGTTCTCCTGAGTTGCCGCGCTCATCCGCGTGTCCGGCACGAGCGGGCAGCCGGAACGGGGCGCGCTGGTGGCGGAATGATCCCGTCCGCGGGTCCGGCAGCCCCTCGGCCAAGCCTTTTCACTTGCGGATTTTCGCCTTCCTTGCGGCTTGCCATCACCTTTGTTGCCGCAGGCAGGGAGGTGTCCGGTTCCGCGCCGGGAAACCCGCGAGGCAGGCGTTCATGCCCCTTTGCGGAACACAGTTCAGGCTGCAACGGCTGGCCGGAGTCCTGGCACGGACCTCATGGGGTTGTGGCCATTCTCGAAACGGCAGGCGCTGAAACTACTGCTACCCGGCAATTGCATGGGACCTGGCCTCCTCGCCGGCAGAAGCTACCCGGGTTGGGGATGTGTTCCCCTTCCGCCTCCGGTTCCCCTGAATGACGAGTTCGCCCGCCGGCTGCGCGCTCGCCGGCAGGCGAGAGTGCCAACTCTTGTCTTCTTCCCCGCCGAGGCGGGGGAGAAAATCCCCGCCTCGGCTGCTCCTCCGATCTGGCAACCCTTTCGGGCAGCGCCCGGGACTCAGGCTGCCGGGCGCAAGGGAAGCGGCGGCGTTTGCAGCAGCTTGCTGACGAGAGTGGCTTGCGACTTCACCCCCAGCTTGTGGTACAGCCGCTTCAGATACGTGCGAACGGTATGGATGGTGACCCCAAGCTGTTCCGCCGCCTCCGCGGGTGTTCTCCCCATCAACAGTTGCTCGACCAGCCTGGTTTCCGCCCGAGTCAGACGATACGTTTTCTGAAGGTTCTCCTTGGCGACAGAGCTCTGCTGGCTCATGTCAAAGACAAAGCAAAGGCAGTCGCCGTTGGATCCCTCGTTGAGCTGGTAAAAAGGAGTGCACCAAACGAGCCAAGAGGTATGGCCATCGGAACCCTTGGCAGTCAAGAGAACCGACTTCGAAGGCGACGCCGGGCAGGATTTGAGGACGGAGGAAAGAACTTCCCACTCTTTGGACTCAAGGAGCACCCGGCCTGCCAAATTTGCCGCCCAAGGCTGATACCCTTCTTTGAGCAGGATCGCCGCCGCAATTTCCATGGCACGATGCTAGCAGCAAGACCTGCCGGGTGCGTTCCTTAACCCGTTAAGGCGCGCATTATTTCGCTATTTGTCGCCATATGGGTGAAGAAACTTCCAGATTCGGCCCACTGCATTCATCAGGTTGTCATACGAATTTGCGTAACTGAACCGGAGGTAACCTTCCCCGTAACTGCCGAAAGCTGTGCCGCTTAGGCAAGCTACCCCGGCCTCTTCCAGCAACGCATCCGCGAGAGCCTTCGATGGCAGGCCTGTTCCTGTGATATTCACGAACGCGTAAAAGGCACCTGCGGGGAGTGAACAGCGGAACCCCGGAATTTTGTTGATTTCCTCGACAAAGGCATCCCGCCGCCTGTGGAATTCCTCGACCATTGCCTGGGCGGGTGTCTGATCCCCGCGAAGCGCCGCGATGGCGGCTCGCTGGGTGAACGACGCCGTGCAGGAATTCGAATTGACCATCAGCTTGTTGATGGCATCCACCAGGTGCGGCGGGAACACTCCATAACCGATTCGCCAGCCGGTCATCGCGTAGGTCTTGGAGAACCCGTCCAGAATGATCGTCTTGTCCAGCATCCCCGGCAAAGAGGCAATCGAAGCGGGCCTTTGTTCGTACCAGATCCGGCTGTAGATCTCGTCCGACAGCACGACGAGGTCCCTGTCGCGAACCATGTCGGCGATGTTTTCCAGGTCTTCGCGCCCCAGGACGCCCCCGGTGGGATTAGCCGGCGAATTCAGCACCACCATCTTCGTCTTTTCCGACAGCCGGTCCTGGAACAGGTCCAGATCGAAGGCGAAGCCGCGGGACTCGACCAGCGGGATCGGCACTGGCGTGGCGCCGCAAAACCGAATCATCGACTCGTAGATCGGAAAGGAAGGGTTGGGATAAATGACCTCGTCGCCGGGCTTCAGCAAGGCCAACATCGAAAAGAAGATGACCGGCTTGCCGCCGGGCACGATGCAGACCCGCTCCGGGCCGATGGCGATGCCGCGCGAGCGCGAGACATCCTCGGCCACCGCTTCCCGGAGCTCGGGCAACCCCTGGGTGGGGCCGTAGTGCGTCCAACCCTCGTCGAGGGCCTGTTTGGCGGCGTCAATAATGTGCCGTGGGGTGTCGAAGTCCGGCTCGCCAATCTCCAGGTGGATGACGCTCCTGCCTTGGGCTTCCAGCTGGCGGGCGCGAACCAGCACTTCAAAGGCGGTCTCCGTGCCAATCCGGTCCATGGCCGGGTTCAACTGCATGGTTGGTTCCTTTCGTCGTGGAAAGTGTCGGCGCGCGTCGTGGCGGCCGCCAGCCGCGCGGCCGGGGGTTCCCTCCGGCGCACGGCTCTCATACAATTTGAGCATACCGCCGATGAATGGGCATGCACGCTCCGGCGGCCTCCTGCGTCATGAATAGCAGAGATGGAGCCACCCCGAGGTACGCAGCCTGCGCGGCTGAGGCCCCTTCCCATAAGGGGTGCGGCAGCCATGTCTGACCCGGGACATCCGCCTGCCTGGCAGGCGGAAGACGTCTGGCAGACGCAGCAGGAGGAGTTCGTCCAGGCACACCTGAAGCGCATCTTCCTGCTCATCTACCGCCTGGTGGGCAATGTCGCCGACGCGCAGGACCTGACGCAGGAAGCCTTTATCAAGGCCTTGCAGCGGCAGGAGCAGTTGCGCGACGCGGACAAGGCGGCCCAGTGGCTGTCGCGGATCGCCACCAACACGGCGCTCGATTTCCTGCGCCGGCGCAGCCGGAGCCCGGAGACAGAGTTGGAAGGGTTGCCCTCGCTGCCGCCCGCTCTGGATGAAGAGAGCCCCGAAGACCGTCTGTTGCGGTTCGAGCGCGAGGACCGCCTGGAGGCGGTGCTCGCGCGGCTCACGCCCCGCGAGCGTGCGGCTCTGGTCCTGCGGGATCTGGAGGAGCTCCCTGCCGAGGAAGTGGCGCGGAGGCTGGGCTGCGGCAAGGCGACCGTGCGGTCGCACATCGCCAACGCCCGGATCAAGGTTCGCAAGTATTGGGAAAGGCGGTTGAAATGAGGCGGCATCCGGAGGCCGGCAAGATTGTGCTCTACGCGGGCGGGGAGTTGCCGCTGCTGGATCGCCTCGCCCTTGCCTTCCATGTTCGCCGCTGCGGGCGGTGCCGCAAGGAGGTGGAGCGGTTGCGGCAGCTGCGCCAGGCCTTGCGGGCGGGCAAGGACCGTCTGCCGGACGGCCTCGACTGGGCCGCCCTGGAGGCGGAGATGAAAGCCAACATCCGCCTCGGGGTGACCGCGGGGTCGCTTGTCCGGCGCAAAGGGACGCCGCGGCCGGACTCGTGGATCCCGAAATGGAAGCCGGCCGCGGTGGTGGCGGCGGCGCTCGCCCTTGTTCTTGTCGCCGGCACGGCGCTGGAGCGCAGCGCGCAGCGCGCGCCGGCCGCGCCTGCGGGCGCCGAAATCGTGCTCCGCTCCACGCCGGAAGGGCTCGCGGTGGAGTGGGGCGGCAACGAAGCGGCGGTGTTCGGCGCGGGCAGCGCGCCGGTGGCTGCCGCGGTGAGCTGGGACGGGGGCGCCCGCGCGCCGTTCCTCGATGAGGACACGGGCGAGGTGACGATCTACAATGTGGCGGCGCAGTAGAAACATCGTCTGGCTTGCCTGGCTGGCAGCGGCAGCGGCCTCCGGCCAAAGCGCCCCGTTCCGCGTGGACCTGCCCCCGGGTTCGCCCGTCGCGCTCATCCAGGCCGATTGGGGCGGCTCTTCGGCCTTGCCGCGCGGCGGGGCTCTGCTCGTCGAGTTGCACGCGAACCTCACCCTGCGCAATATTTCCCCGCGGCGGATCCGCGGACTCTCGCTTCGGGTGGTCGCTCAGGAGGTGGCGCCCGGCGGCCGGGGTTCCGTGACGCGGCCGGGTCTCGACGTCGCTCCGGGCGAATCGTTTCCGGTTCGGGTGGACCTGCGCCTGATGCGCCCGTTGGCGCCGCCCTCGGGCACGCTGGTCGAGGTGGCGCTCGACGGGGTCCTGTTCGACGATCTCACTTTCTACGGCCCGAACCGGATGAACGTCCGGCGCGCCATGCTGGCCTGGGAGCTGGAAGCGCGGCGTGACCGGCAGGTTCTGGCATCCCTGCTTGATTCCGGCGGCGAAGAAGCGCTGCGGGCGCGCCTCCTCGAGGTCCTCGCCCGCTCTTCGGCCAATGAAATGATGCCTGTGCAGGTCCTGCGAGGCGCCTTGCCGGCCACCAACATCGAGCCGGGAAGGCCTGTGGAGCTTGCCTTGCTGCGCCTGCCGGAAGCCCCGGTCGAGCTGTTGTCGGGCGAGGCCGTTGTTGCCGGCACGGAGGCCCGCGCCCCGAAAGTCGAGATCGTCAACCGCGGCCGCATCCCGGTTCGCTTCGTCGAGCTGGGCTGGCTTGCGCCGGACGCCGCCGGGCGCCTCCAGCCTGCCGGCTCATTGCCTGCCGAAATCCATTTGCCGCCGGGCGAGCGCTCTGTCGTCCGCAATGAGGCGCGCGTGCGCTTTGCGCGCCCGGTCGAGGCGCTCACCGTCTATACTGCGCTGGTTGAGTTCGAGAACGGGCAGGTTTGGGTCCCGCCTGCCAGCGTTTGGCGGCAGCCGCACTTGCGGCAAGCCCTGCCTCCCTCGGGCGAACTGCTCCGCCTGGCGGAGCTGTATCGGCGAAAGGGACTCGAGGCGGTTGTCCAGCAGGTTCGCTCGATGCGTTAAGATCAGGAGCGATGGACACCGCAAAGGTCATCGGACGCGCGCCCGAACGGCTGACGCTTGAAGAGCGCAGCCGCCTGGCGGGCTACTGGCTGGCATTTGAGGTCTATACGCCCCAGACCCAGCCGCTGCGCCGCATCGAAGCCGTGGGGCGGGATGTCGCCTCGTGCGTTGAGGCGCTCGAAAAGCGGGGGCTCGACCCGCGCGATTTCGAATTCGTCCTGTTCCAGGGTTGAGTCCCGGGCCGTAGCGCGGGCCGTTTTCTCCTTTACCGATTCCGGGTTCGCTCTGAAGCCGCGGGAATCTTTTTCCGCTTTCGGCCGGCGCACGGCTGTCCGGCGCTCGCGGCCGGATGCCATCTGCATGCAAGGATTGCCCGGCTGCCGCCAAGCGCCCGGCCCGGGCTGCTTCCGCCGGAGAGGCGCTTTTCCGGTGGTGTGCACGCTCTTCAGATCGTGTGCACTTCGAAGACGAACCGTTCCGGCGGCAGCGAAGACACGGGCTCGGGGGTCAGCGACGCCCAGGCCTGATAGGCCGCCTGCGCCAGCGTCGACCGCAGATAGAACAGGAACTGGTCCGTGCAGATGTCGAGCGGAGGCGGCTGCCGGAAACTTAGCCGCGTGCCTACGGCTTTCTCGGGATCGAGGCCCCGCGTGTCGACCGCCTTGTCCCGCAGCAAAACCACGAAGCTCGACCGTCCCGCGTGCGGCCACACATCCGGCCGCAGCAGCGGCCGCAGCTCCTGCCTGCGCTCGAATGTCAGCTCACACTGCCGGATCCACTCAAGGATCGCATCGCCCAGTTTCCAGTGCGACTACAGGCCGTAGTACTGCTCCACGATCTGGATGGCCAGATCCAGCCTGCGGCGTTCCAGCAGCGGTTCTGCCAGGGCCGCTTCCTCGCCGGCCAGCGGAATCAGCTCCTCCTGATCCACCAGCTCTTCGGCGATTTGCAGCGTCTTTTCCGCCCGCGGCGACTCGGAAAGCGAACCGATCAACAACGGAGGCAGTTCATGCGTCCGGGTCCCCGGGATCTCCACGAAGCGGCGATTGCCCAGAATCTGCACCGCAAAGACCTCCATTCCTTTATCGGCGGACGTGGCCGTTGCAGTTCAGTGCCCTTTGGTCTGCTCAGTATAAAGACGCCGGCCGGACGATGCAAGTTGCGCAACCGCCCCGGGCTGGCCGGGCGGGGGCGTGGCGTTCGTCCCCCGCCCGCCAGGTGCCGCCGGGCTGGCTTTCCTTCCGCCGCAGGTGTATACTCGCCTCAATTCACCCTACACGGAGGGGACGGTCATGGCATTCTGTCAGAACTGCGGCAGCCCGCTGGCTGCCGGCAGCTCATTCTGCACAAGGTGCGGCGCGCCTGCGGCAGGTGCTTCCGCGCCGCACGGGATCCCGCCCCAGCCCCCTTACCACCCTGCCGCCGCGGGCCCCGCACACGGCGCGCCGCCGCCCAAAGGCGCCGGCCTCGGCAAGATCCTGCTGATCGTCGGCGGGATCTTCCTCTTCATCGCCCTGCTCGTTGTGGGCGGCCTGTTTTACGCCGCTTACAAGGTGAAGCAGAAGGTGGACAGCATCGCCGGGATCCCGCCCGCGGCCGCGGCCAGGGCCCGGCGGGCGAGCGATCCCTGCGCTCTGCTGCCGGCTGCGGAGGCGGCCCGAATCACCGGCTTCCGGATCGAGCGCGCCGAAAGCCGCCACGACGATTGCATCTATATCGGCAGCGGCGGACGAGCGGCCGAAGAAGGCCAGGCCCGCGCGGACGAGGCCATGCGCAAACTCCGCGCCGACGAGCCGAAAAGCGACCAGGAGGCCGTGCGCACTCTGGAGGACCTGACGAAGGGACTCATCGCCTCGCGCGCACAGGGGCAGGCCGGCGAGGTGCTGAAAATCACCGTGAAATATGGCGACGAGGCGCGGCAGGAGGAAGCGGCCATCCGGGTGGTGCTGGGTTTCGCGAAAACACAGGCTCCACCGGGCAGCCTGGATACGACCTTGCAGGGGGTCGGCGACCGCGGCTATGTGCTGCCGGGAGCCGTGGGGGTAGCGATGGCCAAGGGGGATGCTTATGTGATGATCGAGTCGCCGAACGCTCCCGGCCGCGACGTGCTCATCGCCGTCGCCAAGGCCATTGCCGGCAAGTTGTAATCGCCTCGCCGCGGTTTCGGGCAGCCTGCCGGCGCCAATTGCCGCCGTTGCGGGTTCCCGGATCCGGCGTTTTGAAGTAAAATTTCTTCGTGACCCGGACGCCGGCCGCGATGCGGCCCTTCCTGTTTGCCTGCGATTAATCGCCCTTCCCTCTTCCGTTCTCTTCGTCTGTCCGGTTTGCATTCAGCCTTGGTCTCAGGTTTCCGGAGAAACGCCATGTCCAGCACCGCGCGTCAGGATTTGCCCCGGATCGTGACTCCCCTGCCCGGCCCCCGGGCCAGGGAGATTGTGGAGCGGGACCACGCCGTCATGAGCCCCTCCTACACCCGCAGCTACCCGTTCGTCATCGAACGCGGCGAAGGCGCCATCGTCGTCGATGTGGACGGCAACCGCTTCCTTGACATGAATGCGGGCATCGCCGTCGTGTCCACCGGGCATTGCCACCCGCGCGTCGTCGCCTCGATCCGCCAACAGGCGGAACGGTTCCTGCACATGTCAGGGACGGATTTCTACTACGAGAACATGGTCGAGCTGGGCGAGCGGCTGGCCCGGCTCGTGCCCGGCGGCGGGCCGAGGCGGGTGTTCCTGAGCAACTCGGGCGCCGAGGCGATTGAATGCGCGTTGAAGCTGGCGCGCTACTCAAAGCGCCGCGACAAGTTCATCGCCTTCCTCGGCGCCTTCCACGGCCGGACGATGGGCGCGCTGTCGCTCACCGCGTCGAAAACCGCCCAGCGGGAAGGCTTCGCCCCGCTGTTTCCCGGCGCCACGCACATCCCCTACGCCTACTGCTACCGCTGCGCCTACAACCGAACACCGGACACCTGCAATGTCGAATGCGTCAAGGTGCTTGAGCAGGAGCTGTTCCGCACCATCCTGCCGCCGTCGGAAGTGGCCGCCGTGTTCGTGGAGCCGGTGCAGGGCGAGGGCGGCTACGTGGTGCCGCCGCAGAAATTCTTCGACGAGCTCGCGGCCGTGTGCCGCCGCCACGGCATCCTGCTGGTGGCCGACGAGGTCCAGAGCGGCATGGGTCGTACCGGCAAGATGTTCGCTTCGGAGCATTTCGGCCTCGAGCCGGACATCGTCGCCATTGCCAAAGGCATTGCCAGCGGGCTTCCCCTGGGCGCCACCGTGGCGCGCGCCGAGCTGATGACGTGGAAGCCCGGCGCCCACGCCTCGACCTTCGGCGGCAACCCCGTCTCGGTGGCCGCGGCGCTCACCACCATCGAGCTGCTCGAGCAGGAGCTGGTCGACAACGCGGCGCGTGTGGGCGCGCGCATGATGGTGCGGATGCGCGAATGGCCGCGGCGCTTCTCCTGCGTCGGCGACGTCCGCGGGCTCGGCCTGATGATCGGTTTCGAAATCGTCAGGGACCAGGCGAGCAAGGAGCGCGACCCGGAACTGCGCGACCGGATCGTGGAACTGGCCTTCCGGCGCGGCCTGCTGGTTCTCGGCGCCGGCGCGAACTCCATCCGCCTGGCCCCGCCGCTTGTGCTCACCGCCGACCAGGCCGACTTCGCCGTCGAGACCCTCGAAGGCTGCATCCGCGACGCGGCCAAAGGCGAATAACCGCGCGCGGCCTGAACAGGGCAGGGCGGCGGGCCACGCAACCACCGGCGCTATTGCCGGATTTGACAGGCGCGGACGCGGGACGTAGATTGATTGCGATCCGGCCGCTGCTCCTGGACAAGATTGCCATGCGATTTCCGCTATTGCTTTGCCTCCTGCCGGCTCTTGCTGCTCACGCGAAGGATTCCGTGGCGCCCGGCAGGTTCGTCATCGAGCATCCCACGCTGCACAGCCTCGGCTTCCACTGGGACATCGCCGGGGATGAGAACCGCAACGCCGCCGTCGAAGTCCGTTTCCGCGAGGCCGGCGCCGCCCGGTGGCGCGAGGCGCTGCCGCTGCTCCGCATCGGCGGCGAGCGCGTCTACCGCCGCCGCGAAAACCTCGAATACACTGTGCCGCACGGCTTCGCCGGCAGCATCCTGAACCTCCGCGAGGACACCGAATACGAATGCCGCTTCGAAATGCGCGACCCCGACGGCGTCGAAGGCGAAGCGGTGCGCACGGTGCGCGTGCGCACGCGCGCCGAGCCCCGGCCGTACTCGGGCGGTCGCGTATTGCACGTCTACCCGCCCGGCTATGACGGGCCGCGCGAGCAGCCGGCGTTTTCAAGCCTGCTCGAAGCCTACTACGGCGCCGGCCTCGGCGATTGGAACGTCGTCTGGGAACGCCCTGCCCGCCCCGGCGACACCATCGTGCTCCACGCGGGACTCTACAAGCCGGACCGGACCAACTACGTCGACCCGATGATGGCGCCCTTCGACGGGACCCAGTGGCTGACGCTGAAAGCAGCTCCGGACCGGCCGATCACCATTCGCGCGGCGGGAGACGGGGAGGTGATCCTGGACGGCGGCGGCAACCACCGCCTGTTCGACGTCTCCGCCTCGGCCTGGCACATCTTCGAGGGGCTGACCTTCCGCAACACGGACGTGGCGCTGTTTGCAGGCATGAAGCACTCGGCCGGGGCCGCCGGGCTGGCTGTGAAGAACTGCCGCTTCGAAAACGTCGGGTTCGGCGTGTGGACCGAGTCGGAAAACTCGCGCGATTTTTACATCGCCGACAATCTCTTTCTGGGCAGGGAAGACCGCTTCCGCCTGATTGGCTGGACCGGGCCGATGTGGGCGTCGGCCGGCCCCTACGGGTCGCATATGCTGGTGAGCTACTATGCGGTGAAGGTCTACGGGCCCGGTCACGTCATCGCCAGAAATGCCATTGCATTTTTCCATGACGGCCTCGGAATTTCCACCTACGGAACCCCGAATGAAGACCCCGAATTGCAGGCCTCGTCCATCGATATTTACGGCAACGACATCCATCTGGTGAACGATGATTTCATCGAGACCGATGGCGGGGTGCACAATATCCGCGTCTGGGCCAACCGCGGCGTCAACGCCGCCCAGGGCGGCTACAGCGCCCAGCCTGTTTTCGGCGGGCCGGTCTATTTCTTCCGGAACCTGCTCTATCACGTTCCCACCGGCGTTGCCTTCAAGTTCTCGGCCAAGCCGGCGGGCATTTTCGTCTGGCACAACACGGTCATCGCCGAGCAGACGGTTCGCGACCCCTACTCGAATGCGCATTTCCGCAACAATCTGTTTCTCGGCCGCGACACCCCGGGCCGGGGCGTGATGACGTGGGCCAATGCCACCCCGCAGTACAGCTCGGACTACAATGGCTTCCGCCCGAACCGCGGCGTGGATGCCCAGTACGTCTGGCTGGCGCCGCCGCCCGGCGCGACGGCTTACGAGCCGGCGAAGGATCAATGGCGTTCCTTCGCCACGCTGGACGCGTTCCGCGCGGCCACCGGCCAGGAGCAGCACGGCCTGGAAACGGACTACGACATCTTCGTCAACCTCGCGCCGCCCGACCCGACGCGCCGCCACGCGGTCTACCACGCCGCGGATCTGGATTTCCGGCTGCGTCCGGGCGCCGCGGTCATCGACAAGGGCGTCCGCATCCCGACGGTGAACGACGATCATGCCGGCGGCGCTCCGGACCTCGGGGCCCTCGAATACGGCTCGCCCCCGCCGCGCTTCGGCCCGCGCTGGATGGAGCGCCAGCCTTTCTACCGCTGATTCAGGGCCCGGCTTCCGGCGCGCCGCCCGCGGGCCGCACGGCCGGCCGTTCGGTCACCCGCCGGCCACTTGCGGGCTACAATGGGAAATTCATGCCGCAGTTGCTGAAAGACAAGACGTCGCTGATTCTGGGTCTTGCCAATCGCTGGTCGCTGGCTTACGCCATCGCGCGCGCTTTCCGCCGCGAGGGCGCGCAACTGATCCTCACCTACCAGGGCGACCGCCAGCAGGAAACCGTGGAAGAGCTGGCCCGCGAGCTGGGCGCCAGCCGCGTCATTTCCTGCGACGTCACCCAGGAGGCTGACATCGAGCGGCTCTCCGAGATGCTGCGCGCCGAAGGCGACGACCTGCACGCCGTCGTGCACTCCATCGCCTTCGCCAACAAGGAAGACCTCGCCCGCCCGTTTTACATGACCTCGCGCGAGGGCTTCCTGCTGGCCCAGGAGATTTCCTGTTACTCCCTGGTCGCGGTGGCGCGCGCCGTGGCGCCTGTCATGCGGCAAGGCGGATCCATCAGCACGCTCACTTACCTGGGCAGCCAGCGCGTGCTGCCCAACTACAACGTCATGGGCGTGGCCAAGGCGGCTCTGGAGGCCAGCGTCCGCTATCTCGCCAGCGAGCTGGGGCCGCAACAGATCCGCGTGAACGCCATCAGCGCAGGGCCCATCAAGACGGCCTCGGCGCGCGGGATCAGGGACTTTTCGAAGATTCTCGAAACGGTCGCCGAGAAGGCTCCGCTGCGGCGGCCCACCGATCCCGAGGAGGTGGCCGACGCGGCCGTCTTCCTCGCCTCCCATCTCGGCCGCGGCGTCACCGGCAACATCCTGTACGTGGACTCGGGCTACCAGATCATGGGCATCTGAAAACGGTGCGCCCGCCTCCGCGCGGGCGGCGGTGTTACACTCGTGCTATGTCGGACGGGGGCCCTTTCCCGATCGTGGGCGGCAGCTATCCGGTGGCAAGCATCGCCGGACAGGCCCCGCGCATCAGCTCCGTGCTGGTCAAGCCCGCTTCCGCGGTCTGCAACCTCGACTGCGAATACTGCTTCTACCTCGACCGGGAAGCCGATCCGTACAAGGACCTGCCCGCGCGCATCATGCCGGCCGAGGTGCTCGAGCGCCTCGTCGACGGGTATGTGTTTTATTCGTATCCGGCCTCGGTTTTCGCTTTTCAGGGCGGGGAGCCGACTCTCGCCGGCCTTTCCTTCTTTGAAAAACTGGTGGAATTCCAGGAGAAATACGGGCGGCCGGAGCAGACAATTTCCAATTCGCTCCAGACGAACGGCATTCTTCTCGACGACGCCTGGTGCGAATTTCTTGCCCGTTACCGGTTTCTGACGGGCATTTCCCTCGACGGCCCCGAGGAAATCCACGACCGTTACCGTTACAACCGGGCAGGCCACCCCACCTGGCGCAAGGTGATGGATGCGGTCGGCAGGATGCAGAAGCACCGCGCGGAATTCAACATCCTTTGCGTTCTGAGCCAGGCCAACGTCGACAAGCCCCGCGAACTGTACCGGTTTTTCCGCTCGATCGGGGCCGAGCACCTCCAGTTCATCCCTCTGGCCGAGTTCCGGCCCGACGGCTCGCCCATGCCGTTCACGATCTCGCCGGAACAGTACGGGCGCTTCCTTTGCGAGATTTTCGACGCCTGGTGGCCGGACCGGCGGCGCGTCCGCATCCGCTTCTTCGACAATCTCGCCGAGGCGCTGGCCGGCATGAAGCCCGGCTCCTGCACGATGCACGAGACCTGCGACAGCTATGTCGTGGTGGAGTACAACGGGGATGTCTATCCGTGCGACTTTTTTGTGGAGTCCGGCTGGAAAATCGGCAACCTGATGTTGGACTCGTTCGCGGAGATCGCCCGCCGCCAGCGCCGCTACTCGTTCGCCGTCAAGAAAACCCTGCCCCATCCCGAATGCGGCGTGTGTGAATACCAGTCCATTTGTCATGGCGGCTGCCCGAAATTCCGACACGGCCCGCACCGGAATTTCGGGGATCTCGACTATTTCTGCCAGGCCTACAAAATGATTTTCGCCCGCGCCACCGGGCCGTTGCGCAGGGAAGTGGAAAAGATCCTCGGCCAGGGCCGCGTCCAGGCGGCCGTCCCCGGACCCTGACGGCCCGCATCCCGCCTCTGCTGCTCAGCCGGATTCCGCGGTTCCCAGCTTCTCCACGCGCACGCGGGCAATCCGGTTGAAATCCATCTCCGCCACCGTGTACCTCCGCCCGCCGTGTTCCACGGCGTCCCCGATGCGGGGGATCCGTCCCAGCCGGTAGAGGATATATCCCGCCAGCGTCTCGTAGTCGCCTTCCAGCGGGACTTCGATGCCGTACTGGGTTTCGAGGTCGCGGATCGGAATGGTTCCTTCCACCTCGAAGACGGCCGCCTCTTCCGGCGCAGTTTCCGGCCTGAGGTCGAATTCGTCCTCGATTTCCCCGAATATCTGCTCGAATATATCCTCAAGCGAGACCATGCCGGACACCGTGCCGAACTCGTCCACAAGAAAAGCCAGGTGCGCGTGCTGCTCCCGCAGGTCCTCGAGCAGCAGGTGAAGCGGCCGGGACTCGGGCACGATCGGCGCGCGCCGCAGAATCTTCCGCAGCGAGAACGGCTCCACGGCGCGGCGCCGGAGGTTCGACTGGCGCCGCTGCGCCCAGAATTCCAGCACGTCCTTCACGTGCACGAATCCCACCGGGTTCTCGTTGCCCTTCTCGACGACCGGCAGCCGCGAGTACCGCGTCTCGCTGACCTTTTGCAGGACTTCGTCGATGTCGGCGCCGGCTTCGATCGTGGCCATCTGGCTGCGGGGCACCATGATCTCGCGGGCGCTGTATTCCTGCAAATCGATCAGGCGCCGCATCGCTGCCTCCTCGAACTCGCCGAGGTGGCCGGCGGCGCGGCTCGCCTCCAGAACAAATTTCAGCTCCTCCGGCGAGTGCGCCCCCGGGTGCTGCCCTTTCACTCCAAGCAGGCGGCTCACCGCGGAGGCGGACCGCTCCAGCACCCACACGAACGGCTCCACCACGCGGTAGAAGACCAGCAACGGCGGCGCCACCACAACCGCCAGCCGGTCCGCCCGCTCCATGCCGAAATTCTTCGGGGCCACCTCGCCGAAGACCACGTGCATGTAAGTCATCAGCAGGAAGGCCAGCACGACGCTCACGATGCTGATGGCCGCCGCCGTGGCCGGAGTGACGGCCACGGAAAACAGTTGCATGAACAGCCCGTGCAGCGTCTCCTCGCCCAGCCATCCCAGGCCGAGGCTGGTCAGCGTGACGCCCACCTGGATCACAGAGAGAAGGCGTTCGGGGTTCTCCAGCAGCGCCGCCGCCGCCTTCGCGCCGACGTGGCCCTCATCGCACAGCTGCTTCAGCCTGGACCGGCGCACCGAAACCAGCGAGATTTCCGCGGCCGCCAGAAACGCGTTCGCACCCACCACGAGCGCCATGAAAAACAGGCGGTATCCGAGATGCGAACTGCCTTCCATGCTTCCGCTCACGGGGCCGAGCCGTCCGGCGGCGCCTCCGTCTCCGGCCTGGCGGAGGGCTGGATCACCCGGTAGCCCTCAGGCCGGAACTCCACCGTGCGCACCTGCCCCCGCGGACCGAACTGCGGCGTCTCCTGCCCGTTCCACTCGATGCGCACGCCGCCTGCATTGCCGATCTTCACCCGCAGCACGTCGTCCCCGCCGAACCCGCGTGTTTCGCCGGGACGCATCAGGTCTCCGAAGAGAAACTTGCGGCCCTGCCAGACGCCAACCCAGCTGACCTCCGTCGCCCGCACGATCACACGCACTGTGCCGCCGGCCGGGGCTTCCGCCGCGGGGGCGGGCTTCTCCGTGGCCGCAACAGGCGCCGCCGGCGCTTGCGCGGGCGCGGCCTCGCCGCCGGGTTCCGACCGCTCCGACGCCGGCGCAGGCGTCGCCGATGCCACGCCTGCCGCCTGCGACTGTTTCCACCGCTCCCAGCCCATATACAGAGCCGTGCATGCCGCGATCGTCAACACCAGGCCGCCCGCGCGAATCGCCCACCAGACGGCCTCCTCTCGCCGGCTCCTGCGCGCCGTGGGCAGAGGCGGCACGTCGATGGCGTGCTCCGGCACGCTGTACGGCTTGCCCGCCTCTTCAGCGAGGCTCCGCTCGATTTCCTCGCGGTAGGCATCTTCGGGCAGGCCCACGAGCCGCGCATATTGCCGGATGAAGCTGCGGTAGAAAAAGCCGCCGGGCAGGGACGCGGTGTCGCCGCGTTCAATCGCCTCGAAATAGCGCGCGTTGATCCGCGTCTGCCGCGCGAGCTCCTCGATGGTGAGTCCCCGCTTTTCCCGCTCCTCGCGCAGCCGCTGGCCCAGCGTCGCCATAGGTCTGAACTAACAAGGGTATGATACCGCACGCACCCGGCAGCCGCCCGTCTCGGGCGCGCCGGCGCTCAGCTCTGCTTCAATGGCTCAAAGGGACCCGTTCCCATGAATGATTTTGATCTCGATGCCGTGGAAATCCGCGTCCTCGGTGCGCTGTCGGAGAAAGACCTTGCCACGCCTGAATACTACCCGCTCACCCTGAACGCCCTCGTCAACGCCTGCAACCAGAAGACGAACCGGGAGCCCGTGGTGCAATACGACGAGACCGACGTGCAGGCCGCCTTGTCGAAGCTCGAAGAGAGGGGCTGGGCCGAGTCCGTGCTCGAGCCGGGCGGCCGGGTCGTCAAATACCGCCACCGCCTGGTCGAGCGGCTCGGGCTGCGGCCCAGCGAACAGGCCGTGCTGACGGTTCTTCTGCTGCGCGGGCCGCAGACGGCCGGCGAGCTGCGCACGCGCACCGAGCGCCTTCACTCCTTCTCCGACCTCGACGCCGTGCTCAACGTGCTCCGGCGGCTGGCCGAGCGCGAGCCGCAGCCGCTGGTCCGGCAGCTGGAACGGCTCCCCGGCATGAAGGAAAACCGCTGGATGCACACGCTGGCGGGCGAGCCGGCCGCGGCAGCGCCGGAAGCCCCGGCGCGCCCCGCCCTCGAGCAGCGCGTCGAACGCCTGGAAGCCGCCATCGAGGAGCTGCGCACGGAGCTGGACCGGCTGCGGCAGGAGCTCTCGCGCACCCCCGGCGCGGGCACGGAGCCATCTTGCTGAAACGCTCTCAGCCGAGCTTTTCCTCGAGTTCCGCCCAGCGCGCGTAAAGCCGGTCCACCTGCTCCTGCGCCGCGCGCACCGCTTCCCAGCAGGCGGCGAGCTTCGCCGGGTCGCTCACCGTCTCCGGGGCCTGGAGCGCCGCCTGCGCCGCCCGCAGTTGCGCTTCGGCTTCGGCGATGCGCTGCTCGATCTGGTCATACTCGCGCTGCTCGATGTAAGAGAGTTTCTTTCTCTGCAAGGGCGGCGCGGGCCGCGCCGGCTGCGCCTGCGGCGCCTTCGGGCTCCGTTCGCGTTCGCGCGCCTCCAGCCAGTCCTCCCACTGGGCGAGGTCCGCGAACAGCCCGCTGCCGCCTTCGCCGTCGAGCCCGAACACGCCGTTGGCGACGCGATCCATCAGGTAACGGTCATGCGTTACCAGCACCAACGCCCCGGGGAATTCCAGCAGGCTCTCTTCCAGCACATCGAGCGTCGGGATGTCCAGGTCGTTGGTCGGCTCGTCGAGCAGCAGCACGTCGGCGGGCTCGAGCATCAGGCGCGCCAGGTGAAGCCGCGCCCGCTCGCCGCCGGAAAGGCTGGACACCGGCTGCGCAAGCTGCTCCTCGCGGAACAGGAACCGCTTCGCCCAGCCGTTGACGTGCACGGGCCGGCCGAGCCAGATCACCGTGTCGCCTTCCGGCGCCAGCGCCCGGCGCAGCGGCAGCGACGGGTCGATCTGCCGCCGGTGCTGCTCGAAGTACACCATGCGCAGCCCTTCGGCGCGCCGCACCGCGCCGCCCGCCGGCGCCAGCTCGCCCAGCAGCAGGCGCAGGAAGCTGGTCTTGCCGCTGCCGTTGGGGCCGGCCACGCCCAGCCGGCGGCCGGGCGAAAGCACGAGCGTCACGTCCCGGAACAATAGCCGGCCTCCCGCTGCCAGCGAGACGCCTTCCAGTTCCAACAGCTTCTTCGTGCGCCGGTCGGTGGCGGCGAAATCGATCCGCGCCGTTTCGACGGTGGAGCGCGCGCCGGCCTGTTGCAGCGACTCGATCATCGCCTGCGCCGCCTCCACTCGCGCCTTGGCCTTGCGCGTGCGCGCCTTGGCCCCGCGCCGCAGCCACTCGATTTCGCGCCGCACTTTGGCGGCGAGCGACGCCTGCGCGCGCGCCTGCGCCTCGAAAAACAGCTCGCGTTTTTCGAGAAATGCGCTGTAATTGCCGTCCACGCGGAAAAGCCCGCCCGGAAAAGCGCGGTTCAGTTCCATCATGTGCGTGGCGACGTTTTCGAGAAAATAGCGGTCGTGGCTCACAGCGACCACCGCGAAGCCGCCGCCGGCGAGCGTCTCCTCCAGCCACTCGATGCCGGCGATGTCCAGGTGGTTGGTTGGCTCGTCCAGCAGCAGCAGGTCCGGCTTTCGCGAAAGCGCTTCGGCGATGGCCAGCCGCTTGCGCCAGCCTCCGGAGAGCGTATCCACCGGGGTGTCCGGGTCCCGGAAGCCGGCCAGCCCGAGAAACGTCCTGGCGGCGACGCCGTCGGAAGCGGCCGCTTCCAGCACCTGCCCGACGGTCATTCCGGCGGGAAACTCCGGCTCTTGCGTTACGAAGGCGAGCCGTGCGCCGCGCCGCAGAGAAACCGTCCCCGCATCGGGCGGCTCGAGCCCGGCCAGGATCCGCAGCAGCGTGGTCTTGCCCGCGCCGTTCGGGCCCACCAGCCCGTGGCGTTCGCCTTCGTGGATCGCGGCTGTCAGCCCCTCGAACAACACGGCGGCGCCGAATTGTTTGGAGACTCCCTGGCAGGTGAGCAGGACGCCCATCTCTCACCAGTGAACCACGGACGCCGGCCCGCGCGCCGCTGTGGTATAAGTGGAGCAAGGAGGTGGGTCTTCCCTAGTAGCCCCCCTGCCAAAGCAGAGCCCCTTTCTCCGGCGCGCTGGATCGGGCGGGCCGGGGCAAGCCTCCTTGCGCTGCTTCTTCCCGATGATTGCCGCGTGTGCGGCCGGCCGCTCGAGACATTTTCTTCGGTTCCTGTTTGCCCTTCCTGCCTGGCGCCGCCGCCTCCCTTGTCCCCTGAATATGCCTGCGCGCGCTGCCGGACGCCGTTTCTGAACTCCCGCCCGCTCGGCGAAAACGGGCTGTGCCGACTGTGCGCGGCCGGCGCAACCGCCTTCGACGCCGCCTGGTCCTGCGGCGCTTATGACGGCACGCTGCGGCAGCTCGTTCACCTGTACAAGTACGGGCGGATGATGCCGCTGGCGCGCCTCTTCGGGCGCGCGATGTCGCGGGCCTACCCGCGCGACCAGATGTTCGATTTCCTCGTGCCCGTGCCCGTCCACTGGCGGCGGCGCTTCACGCGCGGCTTCGACCAGTCTCTGCTGCTGGCGCGGGAGCTGTCCCGCCACACGGCAATTCCCGTGCTGTGCGCCCTGCGCCGCACCCGCCACACCGGGGCGCAGGCCGGACTCACCCGGCGCCAGCGGCGGGACAACGTCCGCGGCTGCTTTGCCGTTCCGCACCCCGAAGCCGTGCAGGGCCGGCGGCTGCTTCTGATCGACGACGTGCTCACCACGGGCGCCACCGTCAACGCCGCCGCCGCCGCCCTGAAGCGCCACGGCGCCGCCTACGTCGGCGTGTTCACGCTGGCCCGCGCCGACCGCCGGCCTGTTTCCGGAGAGTTTTTCTCCCTTCCTGATTCCTCCCGCGAGGTTTCCGTGCAATGAACGCGAATTTTGACCGCCTTCATACCCCGGTGCTCGTCCTCAACGCGAGCTATGAGCCGATCAACATCTGCGCCGCGCGCCGCGCCCTCGTGTTGATCCTCAAGGGCGTCGCACGCGCCGAAGAGCACAGCCCCGTTCTGTTCCACGCCCCGCGGGCGAGCTTCCCTCTGCCGAGCGTTATCCGTCTTCTCGACTACCGCCGCATTCCGCGCCAGAACCGCGCGCTGAGCCGCAAGAACATCCTCATGCGCGACCGCTACACCTGCCAGTACTGCTACAAGACCTTCCCGGCGGCCGAACTCACCCTGGATCATGTGATCCCGCGTTCCCGCGGCGGCGAGACCAGCTGGGAGAACCTCGTCGCCTGCTGCCACGCATGCAACAACAAGAAGGGCAACCGCACGCCGGAAGAAGCCGGCATGAAGCTGTTACACCCCCCGCGCCCCTACAACCTTCACACCGGCCGCCACATCATGCGCCTGCTCGGCAAGAGCGACGAGCGCTGGCAAAAGTATCTCTTTTATTGAAACCCGGCCCTGTCTTCGCCTGCCGTCTATCATTGAATTGATGCTTCTCCTCCGCCATGCCATCCTGTTGGCTGCCTGCATGGCGGCGCCGCTGCTTCAGGGGCAGGTCATCGAGTTCGAGTCCGGCGGGCTTCGCTACCAGACGCTCACCCGCAGCGGGCTGACGGTGATGTTCGCGCCGCTGCCGGCGCAGGTGCGCAACTACGTGATCCTCCAGGTGGCCGTCGCCAACGGCTCGGACTCCGTGCGCGTGGTGCGCCCCGAGGATTTCCGCTTCATCCGCAAGGACGGCCGCGTCCTGCACGCCGTGCCGCCGCGCCGCGTCGTCCAGGATTTCCTCGAAAAATCGGGGCGCAACGACGTGATCCGCATGGTCACGCTCTACGAGATGGGGCTGTACGGGATGACGCGGTTCCGCTCCACCAACGGCTACGAGCAGCGCCGGCAGCAGGCGCTGGCCGAGGTCTCCAGCCCGCGGCTGAAGGCCGCCGCCGCCGCCAGCGCCATCGTCCTCGTGGCCGTCCGCCTTCAGCCGGGCGACTCCACCGACGGCGCCATCTTCTTCGACGTCCCCGACAAAAAGCTGGGCGAAGGACGGCTGGTGGCCACCGTCGGCCAGGACACGTTCGAGTTCAGGGTCGGCGGCCTGCAACATCCCGGCGAGCTGATCCGCAGGCCGTGAGGCCCGCCCGGCCCGGTTTGCGTTGCCGGAGGCTTCTCCGGCTATCATGATGCATTGATCGACCTGCACACGCATTCCTCTTTCAGCGACGGGACGGACTCGCCCGCCGAACTCGTCCGGACCGCCGCGGGGCTCGGCCTCGAGGCCCTGGCCCTCACCGACCACGACACGCTGGCGGGCCTGGAAGAAGCCTCCGCGGAGAGCCGCCGCTGCGGCGTCGAGTTCGTCTGCGGCATCGAGCTGAGCGCGCGCCGCGCCGAAGAACCCGACGAACTGCGCCGCCTCGTCCATGTGCTCGGCTATTTCTTCGCGCCGCCTGATTCGGGCTTCGCAGCGTGGCTGGAAACGATGCACGAGCGCCGCCGCGCCCGCAACCGGGCCATGGCCGAACGGCTCCAGCAGCTCGGCTACGACGTCCGGCTTGAAGAAGCCGATGCGCTGGCGCGCCATGTGACCGCGCGGCCGCACTTCGCCGAGGTGCTCGTCCGCAAAGGCTATTTCCCTTCCGTGCGCGCGGCCATCGACGCGCTGCTCGCCGAAGGCGCCCCCGCCTGGGTCGAGAAGGAGGACCCTTCTCCCGAGCAGTGCATCGAACGCATCCGCTCCGCGGGCGGCGTGGCCTCGCTTGCGCACCCGCGCCGACTGAACCAGGACGACCCCGCCAAAGAGGAGCGATTTCTGCTGCGGCTCGCCGACGCGGGCCTTGCGGCGCTGGAAGCCTGGCATCCGGATCACGACCGCCGCGCCGCCTCCCGCTACTTCGAGCTGGCGCGGAAATACGGGCTCGCGGTCACCGGCGGCTCGGATTACCACGGCAAGCGCACGCCGGATCTTCGTCTGGGCGATGCCGGCGGCGTGCGCGTGTCGCGTTCAGTGCTGGACGAGCTGCGCCGGCGCGCCGGCCACTGACAGGCGGTCGAGCTTCCGCAGGTAGGCCAGCGCCCGCACGCAGCCCTGCGCGGGCGACCACGCGGCGGACGTGATCACGCCCGCCTCCTCCTCGCCCGAGAAAACCTTCTCGCCTGCGGGCGGCGGCACGGAGGTTTCGATCCGCAGCGGGTACAGCTTTCGGTGGACCTGCCCGCGCGCGCGGACCCGCTCGACGATCTCCTGGCCGAGATAGCAGCCCTTGTTGAAGTGAACGGCGTGGAGCTGCTGCGTCTCGTGCACGAGGTGAGCCTCGGTGATGTCCTCGCCGTACCGCGGCACGCCGTTCTCGATGCGCACCGTGCGCGCTTCTTCGGGCGTCGCTTCCACAACGCCGGCTGCGCGCAGCGCCTCGAGCACGGAGGCTTTTTCCGCGGCGGGCACGACCATGCGGAAGCCCGGCTGCCCGGTCAGCCCGCCCGCGAGCACGAGGCCGAACCGGGGCGCGGAATCCGACTGCGGCCCTTCTACCGCGATCTCCGCCGTCGCCTCCGTCGCGTCTTCCAGAGTCACGTCGTCGGCGATGATGTAGCGGTCGAGGTGCTCGTAGACCTTGCGGCGCTGCTCGGGTTCCACATCGAGCAGGAGATGGTCCTCGGCGCAGCGAATCCAGACGTCGGCCAGGATCCGGCCCTGCGCGTTCAGGAAGAAAGCGTACAAGGTGTCGCCAGGCTGCATCTGCTCTACATGGTTGGTCGTCATCGCGTGGAGCAGCCGTTTGCGGTCCTCGCCCGTGGCGCGGATGCGCCCGCGCGAGGAGACGTCCATCCACGCGGCGGTCTGGCGCAGCGCTTCGTATCCGGTCATGGCCTTCAGCGGGCGAAATTGCTCAGGTACAGCCCGATTCCCATGGTAGCTGCGCCGCTGGCCAGCGCGCCCAGCCGCCAGCGGCGCTCCTTCTCCGCCGAGCCTCCCCGCGCGAGCAGAAACACCATCGCCAGCGCGTGCAGCGCCAGCAGGACCTTGATGCCGGCAAGCGCGTGCCATCCGGGAGGCGGCGACTGCATCCGCGTGGCGAAATTGTGCGCCCCGGTCGCCAGCAGCAGCGCCGCGGCCGCCAGGCTCAGGCCGCGCCAGCGCCGCACGCGCGCCGACCACAGCAGGACGAAGATCAGGACGGCCAGGACGAGATGCAGGTACAAAAGAGCGTCATTCATGCGAGAATCTTGCCTTCCAAGTTTATACTGATGTGGAAATGACCCACGAGATTCTTCCCTGCGGTTTGCTTCAGTGCAACTGCTCGGTCTTCGCCGACGAGGCCTCCGGCGACGCCATCGTGGTGGACCCGGGCGACGGCACCGATCTTGACAGGCTGCTGGAGCTGATCCGCGAGCGTCGCTACAAGGTGAAGGCGATTTTCATCACCCACGCGCACATCGACCACATCGGCGGCGCCGCCCGGCTCAAGCACGTCACCGGTGCGCCCGTTTTCATGCACGCCGACGACCAGGACCAGTACGACCACCTCAACCTCCAGGCGCAGTGGCTCGGCATGCCGGCCCCGCCGCGGACCGAGGTCGACGTCAACCCCAAAGAAGGCGACACCCTCACGCTCGGCGGCGTCGTCATGCACGTGCTTCACACCCCCGGGCACACCCAGGGAAGCGTGGCCCTGTACATTCCTGCCGAGCGACTGCTCGTGGGCGGCGACACCCTCTTCCGCGACTCCATCGGGCGCACCGACCTGCCGGGCGGCGACGCGAAGCAGATCCTGAAATCGATCCGCACAAAGCTGCTCGTGCTGCCGGAGGAGACCCGTGTCATTTGCGGGCACGGCCCCGAAACCACCATCGGCCGGGAAAAGGAGATGAATCCCTTTTTGCGCGATTAACCCCCGCCTTTCCGCTCACCGGTTGGCGTAATTCTGCTCGTAATATTTCCGGTATTCTCCCGATTTCACCCGCGCCACCCAGCCCGGATTGTCGCGGTACCAGCGGATGGTGCGCTCCAGCCCCTCCTCGAACGGGACCTCGGGCCGCCATCCGGAGGCCTTCGCCAGCTTCTCCGTCGTGATGGCGTAACGGCGGTCGTGTCCCGGGCGGTCCTTCACCTGCGTCATCAGGCTGTAAGGCTTGCCGAGAATCTCGAGGATCATCTCGACGACGCGCCGGTTGGGCAGCGCGCGGGCCCCGCCGATGTTGTAAATCTCCCCCGGCTTGCCATGCTCCAGCGCGGCTCGGATTGCACGGCAGTGGTCGTCCACGTAAAGCCAGTCCCGCACCTGCATCCCGTCGCCGTAAATCGGCAGCGGTTTTTCCTCAAGCGCGTTGGAAATCATCAACGGAATCAGTTTCTCGGGGAACTGATACGGCCCGTAATTGTTCGAGGCCCGCGTCACGATCACAGGCAGCCGGAACGTCGTCCAGTAGGAGAGCGCCAGCAGGTCGGAGCCGGCCTTCGACGCGGAATACGGGCTCGAGGGCCGCAGCGGCCAGGTTTCGTCGGCCTCGTCCGGCTCCTCGATGGAGCCGTAAACCTCGTCGGTGGAAACGTGGAGAAAGCGCGCCACCCCGGCCTTGCGCGCCGCCTCGAGCAGCGAGAACGTCCCGCGCACGTTGGTCTCGATGAACGCCTCCGGGCCGAGAATGGAGCGGTCCACGTGCGACTCGGCGGCGAAGTGGATGATCGCGTCCGGCCGCTCCTCCTCGAGCAGCCGCTCGACCAGGCGCGTGTCGCAGATGTCGCCGTGCACAAAGCGGTAGCGCGGGTCGTCCTGCACCGCGGCCAGGTTCTCCAGGTTGCCGGCGTATGTGAGCTTGTCCAGGTTCACCACCCGCCGCGCCCAGCCGCTACCAAGAGCGAGACGGATAAAGGCGCTGCCGATGAAGCCCGCGCCGCCGGTAACGAGCCACTTCATTTGTGCTGCAACTCCCAGTCGTAGGCGATGCCTGCATCGTTGTAAGGGATGCGGCCCTCGTCCGACGGATCGTAAAAACGGTCGGTCAGATAGACGAGCAGCGCCGGGCCGGTCCCGATCACCTTGTAGCCGTGCCCGACGCCGGGCGGGATCAGGATCTGCCACGGGCGCAGCACGCCCACATACAGCGTGTTCTTGGCGCCGTAAGTCGGCGAGTCCGGGCGCAGGTCCACCAGCGCCACCTGGAGCATGCCCTCGGCCACGGTCCAGAAATCGGTCTGCTTGCGGTGAAAGTGGAACGCCTTGATCGCCCCCGGCCAGGACAGCGACGCGCTGACCTGCGTCGAGGAGGCGGGGAAGGCGGCGGGCAGGCCCTGGCCGAGCCGCGCCACTTCGAGAAAATAGCCCCGGTCGTCGGACCACAGCGCTGCCGGGGCGACGCGCACGCCGTCAATCAGGTCCCTCGAGTCCGGCGCGGAGATCACTTTGCCGATGCCCGGGCTGCATTGCGGGACGCGAATTTCGGTTTCCGCCGGAAGGCTCACGGCTGGCCTCCTGCCCGCTTGCGGGTCTGCGCGACGAGGTTCGCGGCGCGCAGCAGCGAGTCGAACGTGCCCGCATCGGTCCACCAGCCGTCGAGAAACGAAAACGAAAGCGAGGCTTCGCGGATGTAGGCGTTGTTGACGTCGGTGATTTCCAGCTCGCCGCGCGCGCTCGGCTCGAGCGTCCGGATCTTGTCGAACACCGTCGAGTCGTACATATAGATGCCCGTGACCGCGTAGTTCGACTTCGGCTGCTTCGGCTTCTCCTCGATGCGGACCACGTGCCCTTTGTGGATCTCGGCCACGCCGAACCGCTCCGGGTCCGGCACCTCCTTGAGCAGGATTTTCGCCCCTTTTTCCTGTTTGCGGAAATCCTCCACGGCGTCGCGGATCCCTTTTTCGAGGATATTGTCGCCGAGGATCACGCAGATTTTCCCGTTATCGGCGAAGTGCTCGGCCAGCGAAAGCGCGTCCGCGATGCCGCCTTCCCCCTCCTGGTAGGTGTAATTCAGGCTGAGCAGCCCGAACTGCTTCCCGTTTCCGAGCAATTGCAGAAAATCTCCGGCGTAATTGCCGCCTGTGACGATGAGAATATCCCGGATTCCCGCGTCGACCAGCGTCTGGATCGGGTAGTAAATCATCGGCTGGTCGTAGACCGGAAGCAGGTGCTTGTTGGTGATCTTCGTCAGGGGGTACAGGCGCGTGCCCTTCCCTCCGGCCAGAATGACGCCCTTCAAGGGTGTTTTCCTCCCGTGGCTGCGGCGCCCGCGGCGCCTGTGCGCCGCCGCGGCGCAGCATCCCTTATGATACACTGGCCCGCCGTGAAGCCCTTTGACTGGAGCGAAATTCCGGCCGAGCCACTGAATGACAGGCTCCTCCGCCAGGCCATCCACACCGAACGGCTCACCGTGGCGAGGCTCCAAATGAAGGCCGGCTGCGCCGTGCCCGCCCACCGGCACGAGAACGAGCAGGTCTCTATGGTGCTCAGCGGCCGCCTGCGCTTCCTGCTCGAGGACGGCGCCGTCGATGTGGGCCCGGGCCAGGTGATGCGGCTCGCGCCGAACCAGCCGCATGCGGTGGAGGTGCTGGAGGACAGCATCGTGCTCGATCTGTTCAGCCCGCCGCGCGAGGACTGGATCCGCGGCGACGACGCCTACCTGCGCGGCTCCTGATCCTTCGCCGCGGCGAGCGCTTCCGCCAGCCCGCCGCGGGCCAGCGCCCGCTGCTCGCCCGTGGCCATGTCCTTGACGGCCGCCTCGCCCCGCGCCATCTCGTCCTCTCCGAGGATCACCGCGAAGCGCGCCTTCGCCTTGTTGGCCAGCTCCATGGCCCGCTTCACTTTTTGATCCGGCGACAGTTCCACCGACAGCCCGGCGCGCCGCAGCTCGCGCGCCAGCCGCGCCGCCTCCGTCACGGCAGCCTCGCCGACAGGGATGAGAAACACGTCCAGCCGCTCCAGTTGCGCAGGATCCAGCTTCTCTTCCAGCGCCAGCACCAGCCTGTCCTCGCCGATCGAAAACCCGATGCCCGGCGCCGGCACGCGCGACCCCAGTGCCTCGGCGAGCCCGTCGTAACGGCCTCCCCCGAGAATCGAATTCTGCGCCCCCAGCGCCCCGTGCGTCACCTCGAACGTCGTCCGCGTGTAATAGTCGAGGCCCCGCACCAGCCGCGAGCGGATTTCGTATTCGATGCCGCGCGCGGCCAGCTGCTGCTGCACCACGTCGAAATGGCGGCGGCAGGCCTCGCAAAGATGGTCGAGGATCGAGGGCAGCGAGTCGATCGTGTTCTGGTCTTCGGGAACCTTGCAGTCGAGCACCCGCAGCGGATTGGTCTCGGCGCGCCGCTGGCAGTCCGGGCACAGCTGGTGTTTCACCCCGGCCAGCCTTTCGCGCAGCTGTTCGACGAAAGCAGGCCGGCAGGCCGGGCACCCCACGCTGTTCAGCAGCAGCCGCGCCTCGCCGATGCTGCAGCGGGCGAGGATTTCCAGCGCCAGCTCGATGATCTCCGCATCCACCAGCGGCGACTCCGAGCCGATGCACTCGGCGCCGATCTGCGAAAACTGCCGGTAGCGGCCCTTCTGTGGACGCTCGCGGCGGAACATCGGGCCGATGTAATACAGCTTCTTCAGCCCCGGAACCTGGTCCAGGCGATGCTCGATGTAGGCGCGGATGACCGGGGCGGTGTTTTCGGGCCGTAACGTAAGCGAGGTCCCGTCCCGGTCCGTCCACGTGTACATCTCCTTGGACACGATGTCGGTGTCTTCGCCCACGCCGCGCGCAAACAGCGCCGTCTCCTCGAAGATCGGCGTGCGGATCTCGCCGTAGTGGTAGGTGCGGAACACTTCGCGCGCCGCCGCTTCCACGTGGTTCCACAGCGCCGACTGCGGCGGCAGAATGTCGCGCGTGCCGCGAATCGCCCGGATCATTTCAATGCGCCGCCTCGTCGCGGTAGTCCTGGCGGTAGCGGATGTACCGCTGCGCGTTCTCGCGGAACCGCTGCCGCTCCTCGTCCGTCACCTGCCGCCGGACCTTGGCAGGCACGCCCATCACCAGCGAATCCGGCGGGATCTCCATGCCTTCCGGCACCAGCGCGCCGGCGGCGATCACCGAGCCGCGGCCCACGCGGGCGCCGTTCAGCACGATGGCGCCGATCCCCACCAGAACGTCGTCTTCAATCACGCAGCCGTGCAGGCACACCATGTGGCCCACGGTAACGCGCGCGCCGACAATCACCGGGTACTTGTCCAGCTCGCCGTGCAGCACGGAGCCGTCCTGGATGTTGGACTCCTCGCCGACTTCAATCCGGTTCACGTCGCCGCGCAACACGGCGCCCGGCCAGACCGAGGCGCGCTCGCCGAGCGTCACGTCGCCGATGACCGTAGCCGCCTGGTCCACGTAGGCCGAAGGGGCGATTTTCGGGTAGATGCCGCGATAGGGACGAATCATGGATGCAGTGGAAACTACCATCGTATCATTAGGGGTATGCTTCTCCGGATTTTCACTGCCGCCATCCTGGCCGCCGCGCCTGCGGCTGCGCAAAAGGCGCCGTTCACCGCGGAAGCGATGATGAAGCTCAAGCGGATCTCCGAGCCCTCGGTGGCTCCGGACGGCTCCGCGGTCGTCTACACCGCCGGCGAGGCGGATCTCGCGAAAAACGCCATCGACCGGCAGATCTGGATCAGCCCGCTCGCCGGCGGCCCCGCGCGCAAGGCGACCAGCGAGGGCCGCAACTGGGGCGCCCGCTTCAGCCCGGACTCCAAACGCATCGCCTTTCTCTCCACCCGCAGCGGCTCCGCGCAGGTCTGGGTCATGGACGCGCTTGGCGAAAACCCGCGCCAGATCACCCGCCTGTCCACCGAAGCCGACGGCGTCCTCTGGAGCGGCGACGGCAAGACGCTCGTTTTCACCAGCGAGGTCTACCCCGAGTGCAACGCCAACGACGACTGCAACCGGAAGCGAATGGAAGAAGAACAGAAGAACCCGGTGAAGGCGCGCGTCTACGACCGGCTCCTGTACCGCCACTGGAACCAGTGGAAAGGCAAGCGGGTGCGGCACCTGATGGCCGTCTCCATCGACGATGGCAAGGTGCGGGATCTCACGCCCGGCTTCCGCTACGACGTGCCGCCGTTTTCGCTCGCGGGAGGGCCGGACTACGCGGTTTCGCCTGACGGAAAGGAAGTTTGCTACGCGGCCAACCTCGACGAGGACCAGGCGACCAGCACCAATTGGGAGCTGTACGTCGTGCCCATCGAAGGGCCCGGCGAAGGCCGCGAAGCGGTGAAGATCTCCACGAGCCCCGGCGCCGATGCCGACCCGAAGTACTCGCCTGACGGCCGCTGGCTCGCCTGGCGCATGCAGGTCCGCCCGGGTTATGAAAGCGACCGCTGGCGGCTTGTGGTGCTCGAGCGCGCCACCGGCCAGCTCACCGTCCTCACCGAGAACCTCGACCGCCACGTTACCGGGTTCGCCTGGCATCCCGATTCGAAGCGCATCGCTTTCACGGTGGAGGACCGCGGACGGCAGCAGGCGCATCTCATCCCGGTCACGGGCGGCGGGGCGCGCCTCATCACCCAGGGTGCGGCGCACGTGGGCGACCTTCAGTTCACCGCCGACGGCAAGACGCTCGTCTACACCGAAATGAGCGGCTCCAGCCCCGTGGAAATCTACCGCGCGGCCAGCGGCGGCGGCGCGCCTGCGCCTGTCACCCGGCTCAACGACGCCGTGCTGGAGGCGCACGACCTGCGGCGCCTCGAGGAGTTCACCGTGCAGGGCGCGGACAACACCCCGGTGCACAGCTTCCTGCTGAAACCGCCCGGTTTTGATTCAAACAGGAAATACCCGGTTCTGTTTCTGATCCACGGCGGGCCGCAGGGCGCCTGGGGCGAGTCCTTCAGCTATCGCTGGAACCCGCAAGTCTTCGCTTCGGCGGGCTTCGTCGTCGTCATGCCGAACCCGCGCGGCTCCACCGGCTACGGCACGAAATTCACCGACGAGATCAACGGCGACTGGGGCGGCAAGGTCTACGACGACATCATGGCGGTGGTCAGCCACGTCGAAAAGCTGCCCTTCGTCGACCCGCAGCGCTTCGCCGCCGCCGGCGGCAGCTACGGCGGCTACATGGTGAACTGGATCCTCGGCCACACCGACCGCTTCCGCGCGCTTGTCTCCCACGCGGGCGTGTACGACCTCTACAGCATGGGCGGCGAAACCGAGGAGCTCTGGTTCACCACCTGGGAATTCCGCGGCCATCCCTGGGAGAACCCAGAGATGTACGACAAGTGGTCGCCCTCGCGCTACGCCGCCAATTTCCGCACGCCCACGCTCGTCATCCACGGCGAGCGGGACTACCGGGTTCCCTACGGCCAGGGCTTGCAGCTGTTCACCGCGCTTCAGGCGAAGAAGGTGCCGTCGAAGCTGGTCCTGTTCCCGGACGAGGGCCACTGGGTTCTCAAGCCGCAGAACTCGCTGTTCTGGTACCGTGCTTTCCTCGATTGGGTGACCGAATGGACGATGAAACCGTGAGCCGGCGGCTCAAGGGTCCAGCCGCCGCAGCGTTTCCATCACCACTCGCCCGACGATCTCGAACGACTGCGGGCTGAGCTTGTCCATCGTGTCCTGGCTTGTGTGCCACCAGGAGTTCTCCGGGCCGTATTCGAAATCGATCAGGTTCGCCGCGCGCGCGCCCAGCCGCAGAAACGGCACGTGATCGTCTTCGATGGCCAGCGCCGGCCCGTCGAAGTTCTTCCGGCAGCCTAGCTCGCGCGCCACGCTCCCGATGAGGCGCATGAGCGAATCCGACGAGTACTGCTCGCGGAGAATCAGGAGGTTCCTGTCGCCGATCATGTCCACGTTGATCAGCGCCGCCAGCCGGGAAAGCGTCCCGTCCTTGTGCCACTTCGCCGCCAGATGGCGCGAGCCGTAAAGGCTGTCCTCCGCGGTCCATTCGCGCACCGCTTCCTCGCCGTCGAAGAAGATCAGATACACGGAGTTCTTCAGCGGCGCATCTTTCAACGCCCGCGCCATCTCCAGCAGAAACCCTGCGCTGGAGCCGCCGTCGTTGGCGCCCACGAAGCGGAACGGGAAGAATTTCGTGTCGTAATGCCCGCTGACGGCGACCGCCTTGCCCGACGAACCCCGCCGGAACGCGATGATGTTCTTCATCGGCAGCGGCCCGGCCGGAGTTCGCGCCGTGAAGCTGTCTTCGGTGACCTGCCAGCCCAGGCTGCGCAGTTGCTGCAAGATGTACTGCTGCGCCTTCCGCATGCCGGCGGAGCCGGGCGTTCGCGGCCCGAACGACACCAGCGTGGCCGTGTGTTCGTAGGCCTTCCGGCCGCTGAACTGGCCATGGCAGAGCGAGGCGGAGGCGAGGAGGAGGATCAGCGTTTGCGGGCGATGCATCTGTAGCCCAGTGTAAAATCCCGGCGGCGGTCCAGCGGGTCGAGCCGCGTCACCAACAATGCCAGCGGGGCGAACAGCGGCAGCAGCCACGGGGCGATCTGGCAGGCGTTGAACAGCCGGCGCGCCAGCACGCGGAACAGCCCCCCGGCCGGCGTCAGCTCTTCCACCTCGAAGCCGGCCTCGCCGAGAAGATGCTCGAGGCCATGCCGCGTGTAGCGGAAGTAATCGTGCGGCGCCTGGTGCACCTCCCATTCCTGCGGCGCGATCAGCAGCAGCCGCCCGCCCGGGCGCAGCACGCGCGCGATTTCCCGCAGCGCCTCCTGCGGGCGCGCCAGGTGCTCGAGCGTCACAACATTCAGCGCCGCGCCGAAGCTGGCCTCGCGGAACGGGAGCCGCTCCAGGTCTGCCACCGCGTCCAGCTTGCGGTAATCCCACGAAGGGTCGCCGATGGCCAGGTCCACCGCCGTGTAGCGGGCGTGAGCGAAAAAGGGGGCGTACTGCGCTTCGCCCGCCCCGGCGTCCAGCACGCGCTCGCCCGCCGGGATGCTGCGGGCGAAGCCCGAAACGGATTCTTCAATGAATGTTTCAAACGAATACACCTGCCGGAGCAGACAGGCGGGCAGGCGGCGCTTGGCCTCGCGGTAGGTCATGGCTTCAGGCGCGCCTCCACCATGATCGTGGAGCCGGCGCGGCAGGCGGCCTCGAGTGCCGCGAAGGGAATGGAGGCAAGCACGAGCAGGAAGTAGGCGGCATCCTTGAGCAGCTTCTTCCGCGGCGAGCCATCCGCCGCGCGCACGCGCCGCCCCATCGGGTCCAGCGATGGCGCCAGCGTCGAGGCCAGCCCCGCCGGGTTGTCGCGCAACGAGAAATGCTTGCGCCTGACGATTTCAAACCCCGCCGAATCCAGCAGCACCTCGAGGTCGGATTCGCGGAAATTGATCAGGTGCCGGGGAACGTCCAGCCCGTTCCAGTTGGCGCCGAACAGCAGGAACTGCCAGGAGGCGGCATTGGGCACCTGCACCACCAGCCGGCCTTCCGGCATGAGCAGCTCGCGCGCCGCCGCCAGATATGCGGCCGGGTCGTAGAGATGCTCGAGCACATGAAACATCGTGATCAGCCCGAACGATCCCGGCCGGAAAGGCGCGCGCGGCAGCGCCCCGCAAACCACCGGGACGCCGTTGGTCGACCAGGCCACCGACGCCGCATCGAGCGAGAAATCCAGCCCGAAGGCGCGGTGTTCCGGCAGATGCAGTTCGCGCAGGAACAGCCCGCCCCCGCAGCCGACGTCCAGCACCAGCGAGTCCGGCGGAACCGCGGACAGCGCCTTGCGCACGAACTGCACGTGGTCCCGGATCACAAGGCGGCGCCATATTTCGGCCAGCGAATCGGCGGCCGACGCGGCGGGGTCGAACCAGTAGTCCGGCGGGTAATACTGGCGCAGCTTCTCCGGCGGCGGCCACGGAAACAGCCGGATCAGCCGGCACCGGCGGCACTCCACGATCAGGAAATCCTCGTCAGTTGTGCCGAACAGCCGGTCCGTGCCGCGGAACAGCGTGCGGAATTCGGGTTCCCCGCACGCCGGGCACGCATCGCGCGCGGCGGACGGCAGGGTTTCCGGCGGTGACGGTTCGGAAGCAGGCGGCACGGCAGTCCCGGTGGCGAAAATCTCCGGACCAGAGTCCCAGCCAACCAGTGTACCCGGCCCCGTCGCCGACCTGCCGAAGCGGCCTCGCCTGCGTGTGATATGCGGCGGGTGCAGGCTACACTGGAAGTTTCCTGCATGAACACACAAGCCGTCCCTGTGGCGCGGTGGCGCCTTCATCGACGCCTCTATGACTGGATGATGCAGTGGGCGCACAGCCCGCACAGCCAGGCGGCCCTGTTCCTGCTCGCCTTCGCCGAGTCCAGCTTCTTTCCCGTCCCCCCGGACGCCCTGTTGATCGCGCTGGTGCTGGGTGCGCCGCGGCGCTGGCTGCTGCTGGCCGGCGTGTGCACCGCAGGAAGCGTGCTCGGCGGCGTGGCCGGCTACGGCATAGGGCGCTTTCTGATGGATACCGTCGGCATGCGCGTCATCGAGTTCTATCACGCGCAGGAGTATTACGCCCGCGTGATGAGCTGGTACCGGCAGTACGACTTCTGGATCGTCTTCACCGCCGCGTTCACGCCGATCCCCTACAAGGTCTTCACCATTGCCTCGGGCGCCTTCCACATGAACGTGGCCGGATTCACGGCGGTGTCGATCGCCGGGCGGGGCGCGCGTTTCCTCCTCGTGGCCGGGCTCCTGCGCCTCTTCGGCGAGCCGGTCCGCCGCTTCATCGACCGCTACTTCGACTGGCTCGCGCTGGCCTTCGTCATCCTCCTGGCCGGCGGATTCGCGCTGCTGCGCTACGCGCGCTGACCCGTTTCCTTCCGCGGGAACGCCGCCTGCTCGCTGAGCTCGCGCAACCCGATCCGGTGCAGCCACAGCAGGCGCCGGATCTCCGCGTTCGACAGCCTCCGCAGCGGCCGCAACGCGCGCCGCTTGTCCAGCGTGGACGGGATCCGGAGCAGCGCCTCCAGGTTTCCTTGCGCCAGCGCCGCCAACGCGCGCAGCCGCGCCGCGGCGCCGCGGATCCGCCCCGCCTCGCCCCGGCCTCGCAGCGCCGCCCACGCGCCGGCCGCCAGCCGCGCCGCGAAAAAGACCGGGTTCAGCAACAACAGGTCCCAGGGAAAATGTTTCACCGCGAGCAGCACGCGGTTCCGCTCGATCAACGCAATCCGCCGCGGGCTGGCCACGCCCAGCGTGGCGCCGCGGTGGTGGCGCACCACCGCCTGCGGGACGTACAGGCACCGCCAGCCGGCGATGCGCGCCCGCAGCCCCAGCTCCGCGTCGTCGCCGTAGGCGAACAGGTCCTCGTCGAACAGCCCGATCTCGTCAAGCATCGCGCGGCGGTACATGCACGCGCAGCCGTCCGGCCACAGCACTTCTTCGGTCCGGTCATACTGGCCCCGGTCGATCTCGCCCGTGCCGCGCCCGCGGTTCTGGCCGTCCAGGTAGATCAGGTGTCCGGCCTTGTCGATGACGCGCGGGTCTTCATACACGACGATCTTCGACGCGGCCATGCCGACGCCCGGGTCTGCGAACGCCGACAGCAGATGTCCCAGCCAGCCCGGCTCCGCCTCGGCGTCGTTGTTCAGCAGTGCGATGAAAGGCGCATCGGAGGCGCGGATCCCCTGGTTGTTGGCCGCGCAAAACCCGAGGTTGGCCTCATTGCGGATGAGCCGCACCGGAAACGGCGCGCGCGCCGCGAACGCCTCCGCCACGGCGGCCGAATCATCGGCGGACCCGTTGTCGACGACGATGACCTCGAAGTCGGCGCCTTGCGGCGCCAGCAGCGATTCCAGGCACCGCCGCAACAGATCCGCCCGGTTGTAGTTGACGATGATCACCGAGACCAGCGGAGACGGCATCGGCTGCGGCGCTTCCTTCCCGTATGGTAGCGGGCGCCTTCACCGCAGCGGCGCGCCCGGTGGCGGGAAGCTGCGCGCGGCGTCGTCGAGCACCAGCACCCAGTCGCTGCCGAACCCCTCCGACGGGCATTGCACGGTGAGCGGCTGCGATGTGTCGAACTCGCCCGCCGGCTCGGCGGCGCCGCTGCGCGGGTTGTACCACCAGCCGCGCGCCCGGCCGAACGGCAGCGGGTTCAGCCCGATCTGCCGGCCCTGCGCGCTGTAAACCAGCACATAACCGTCGCCGCGCGTGGCAGCGATGAAGTCCGCGCCGGAAAGCGGCGTCCGCACCAGCTCCTGCGCCGGCGCGCGCGAAAGGAACGGCCGCGATTCGATCAACGCCTTCAGGTGGCGCATCTGCGCCGCGCCCGGCCGCTCCAGCGCCTCGCGCCAGTACATCAGCGGGCCGTTCTTCGGCCTCCGGCCCGGCGCGTACATCTGCCACACGGCGTGATTGCCGTAGGTGTGTCCGAACGCGCCGCTGAACACATCCCAATAGGCGTACTGGCGCACGTGTGCGTCAAAGCTGTAGCCCAGCTCCTTTGCGCGGAAGCCCAGCGGATGGTCCTCGTAGAGCGGCTCCCCGTCGAGCACCGGTTTTACCGGCGTGCGGGCGTAGTCGGCGGCGATGTGGCGGAACGGCTCCCGCGCGCCGGGCGCGCCGTGTCCGTTCTGCTGCATGTTGAAGGAGAGCCACGCGTCGTTGTGGAACCATGTGGAGGACTTCGCTCCCCCTTGCGGGTGGTACGTCATCAGGACGGCGCCGTAATCCTCCTTCCCCGACACGCCAACAGCGATGCCGCGCGCCATGGCGCGCCAGATTTCCCCGAAGCCCTCGCCGGGGCGGTCGCCGCCAAGGACCCAGATTATCCCCTTTGATTTATAACGGTTTCCGAGCCATTTTCCGTAAATTTCCGCTTTTTCCGGGGTAAATATCGGCGTATCTTTCACCCACCGGCCCCATGTCGGCAGCAGGGCGACGTAAATTCCGCGCGAATTTGCGGCATCAATGATGAAATCCATGTGGTCCCAATAATCGTAGGCGCCGGCCCTGCGGGGGTCTTTTCCGGGCGTCACCGCCGGCCGCGCCGGGTCGCGGTCCTCGAGCGGCAGCCGCCCGTAGGGGTTCGGGTCCGTCAGCCCGTCGAGCTCCGCCAGCGCTACCGCTTGCACCACGTTGAAGCCTTGCCTCGCCCGCGTGTCGAGATACCGCAGCGCCTCCTCGCGGTTCAGCCGGTGGAACAGCTCCCACGCCGTGTCCGCCAGCCAGAAGAACGGCTTGCCGTCCTCCGTGACCAGAAACCTCCTGTTTTCGCTCACGCGCAGCTTCGGCAACCGGCGCGACTGGCCGGCGGCCAGGGCGGCGGCCAGCAGAATTGCAGCCAGAATTCTCGCTTTCATGCAGACACTCTCCGTGCAATGCGCTTCTCAATCATTCTTCCACAGGCGCTCTGGCGCCTCTGCGAGCCGCGCCAACGCCTGGTCCAGTTCATCTGCTTCCTCGTCCGCGCGCCAGAGATGCGACGGGCAGCGGCAGTCGGACGCTCCAAAACGGGGCGCCGGCGCGGTGAACAGGCTGTGGCGCGCCAGCGATTGCGCCCAGACGCATTCCAGACGCCTGGTCCCGGTTCGTGCCCACACGGCCGTCACCTGCGCCCGGCGCAACAGGGAATCAATGTGCCAGTGCATTGCGACGCCGCCGCGGAGATGCCGCATCACTCTGGCGCGCACGCCCCCGGGGCCCCGTGCGCTTCCCGCATACACATACGGCCCGGCGGGGAGCAGGAAATCCCCCAGCGCCCCCGCGCGCAGGACCGTATCTTCCGCAAGGCGCAGCACAAGCAGATAGGACCCGGCCGCCGCAGGCAGCCGGGCCGCGAGGCCGAATGAGTCCTGCTCGGTCACCGGGAATATGATGTCACCATGCGGGTCGTAACGGGGCTCGTCCTGTTCCTGTCCGCCTGGCACTCTCCGGCATGGGCCGGGATCCGCGGCACTGTGCGGGATGCGGCGGGAGGGGAGCGGCTTTCACAGGTGCGCGTCACGCTGGCCTGCGGCGAGCGCGCCGAGACCGTCGTGACCGGCCGCGAGGGGCGGTTCGAGTTCGCGGGCGGCGCCGGGCCGGGCTGCGTGGTTTCAGCGCAGCTGGTGGGCTACCGCCCGGTGCGCGTGGAGCTTGCCGGGGAAGCGGAACTGGAGATCGCCCTGACGCCCGATACCCTGACGCGGCGCGAAACCGTCGAGGTGCGCGAGAGCCCGTTCTCCACGCAGGTCGAGAGCAGCCCCAGCGAGCGCGTTCTCAGCGGCGTCGAAATGAAGACGCTCGCCGGCGTGCTGGTCGACGACCCGCTGCGCTCCGTGCAGGCGCTGCCCGGCGTGGCTTCCTCGAAGGATTACATCGCGCAGTTCAGCCTGCGCGGCGCAGCCTTCGAGCGCACCGGCATCGTGCTCGACGGCGTGCTGCTGCACAGCCCGTTCCACACGGTCCAGACCCAGGAGAAGACCGGCTCCACGTCGATCATCAACGCGGACCTGGTGGAGGAGCTGGTGCTGCATGCCGGCGCTCCGCCGCTCCAGTATTACGACCGCACCGCCGGGGCGTTGGAAATGCGGCTCCGCGACGGCAGCCGCGCCGGACCGGCCATCCGGGTGAATTCGGGCGTCGCCAGCACCGGCGTGATTCTCGAGGGTCCCGCCGGGAAGAACCGCCGCGCCTCGTGGCTCGCGGCCGCGCGCAAGAGCTACCTTCAGTACCTGTTGCGAAGGAGCACCGCCGACGACTGGCTGGCGTTCGGCTTTGTCGACGCGGAAGGCCGCTTCACCTTCGATCTGACGCCCGCGCAGCAGGTCACGTTTTCGATCCTTGACGGCCGCTCGGATCTCGACCGCACGCACGTGCGCGACCGGCTCGGCCTGAACGCCATCATGAACGGCGAATATCACGCCACGGTGGCCGCAGCCGCGTGGCGCTGGGCGCCCTCGCCGGCCATGTTCACCACGCAGCGGATCGCGTGG
>Ga0209162_1000218_pt1 | contig 64237 bp, 57 predicted proteins | sample YNPNPMetaG_FD_187121 | JGI IMG/M metagenome (GOLD analysis project Ga0209162, IMG submission 187121) | Anoxygenic and chlorotrophic microbial mat microbial communities from Yellowstone National Park, USA - YNP NP MetaG (SPAdes) (version 2) ...
CCACTATCTCGTGTCCCAGTATTATGGGATAGGGCCTCTCACCCCTCGTGGATCTTCCAGAAAATATTCCCGGATCAGAGCCGCAAACCCCGACTAGCTCCACTTTCAGTAGACCATCCTCTTCCCCGATAGGGGGAAGGGGAAATCTCCTCAGCTCCATCCTTCCTGGTCCAGTGAGCACGACTGCCATCGACCCCCGGGTCATGAGTTCCCCCTCAGTCCATTTTCATTCCTTGTAGAGAGGAGCTCTCTCAATTTCGTCTTGAGAATCTTGCCCGATGGATTCCTCGGAATCTGAGGGACAAAAGTGACCTTCCTGGGCTTTTTGTAGCTAGCCAGTCTAGATTTGCAATGCTCGACAATCTCATTCTCATCCAGGGACCGACCTTCCCTCACCACAACGAAGGCATGCACTATCTCCCCCCACAAAGGGTCAGGGGAGCCCACCACAGCCGCATCCATTATGGCGGGATGCTCCAGGAGAACCTCCTCTATTTCCCTCGGATAGATGTTCTCACCCCCGCTTATTATGAGATCCTTCTTCCTGTCCACCACGTAGATGAAACCCTCCTCGTCACACTTGGCCAGGTCTCCTGTATGTAGCCAGCCATTTCTCAAAGCTTCCTGTGTGGCCTGGGGATTATTGTGATAGCCCAGCATCACGTTAGGCCCTCTACAGACAAGCTCCCCCACCTCCCCCAATGGAAGGGGACGGTCCTCATCATCCACAATCCTCACCTCCACAAAGGGAACGGGCCTTCCAACGGATCCAGGCTTGGATCTCGACTCATGCTCTCTCAGGATGCTTATTGTGGGCGAAGCCTCTGTGCATCCGTAAACATCGTACACGCCCTTTATCCTTGGAAAGAAGCTGTGCAGCCTCTTCAGGGTCTCTTGAGGAAGAATGGAAGCCCCAGATGTGCACTTTGTTATTGAGGAGAGATCATAGTGGCAAGCCTTGGGATGCTCCATGAGCATGTGGTACATTGTGGGGGCGCCTGATATGGTCGTGGCCTTCTCATCCTCTATGAGCTTCAAGACTAGCTCGGGCTCGAAGTTCCTCACCAGGATACATGTCCCACCAAGAGCTACCTGGATGGTGAGATGATTGTTGAGGGCAGCGGTGTGGTACATGGGTCCTATGATCAGGGCCCTCTCTCCCTCTCTATCCTCCCTTCCATGCATGGTGTTCACTAGATTCCACAGAACAGCCCTGTGGGGTATTACCGCCCCTTTCGGCTTTCCTGTTGTGCCGGATGTGTACATGATCTGGCAAGGGTCCTCTTCCATCATGTCCACAGGCTCTGGAAGCTCTTGCGGAGAACACAATACTTCATCGTAGTTCTCGGCAAAGGGAACCTTTCCCTCTACCGAAACTTTCCACAATGGGAAGGGAAGTCTCTCAATGGCACTCTCCACTCTTTCCCTGTACGAGAAGTGGAAGAAAAGGGCATCGGGCTGGCAATCTTCCAGAATGAAGCGTATCTCGTTGGGAAGGAACCTGAAATTCACAGGGACGGCCACGGACCCGCTGGCCAGGGTGGCAAAGTAGACCTCCACGAATTGGTGACAATTGGGGAGCATTATAGCGACCTTCCTCCCCTTGCCCATGCCCTTTGCCACCATCCCCCGAGCCAAGCACTTGACCCTCTTGAGGAGCTCCCCGTAAGTGAATCTCTTGTATCCGTCCACAACTGCTGTGAGTGGAGCGTTCTTGGAGGAACTGAGCCAGAGGATGTATGCCATATTCATCTAGGCCCTCCAGGCTCCGATTTTTCGATCTGCCCCTCGATCCCAATAAAACCCTGACTCTTGCTCTCGCCTCCCGAAAAAGGCATGAAAAGCCTATCAGCCGAGTTCTCTTCCAGTCAAGGACGAGATCGTGACGAGAAGGTACCTTCGGGTGAATATCCGTGAGGAGACAAACGCGGGGCCCTTTTCATGGCATTCAAGTCTCATGGCGATTCACCCGCAGTGGACATCCCGTCTGCTATCCCAATGGCCTCTTTTGTGCAAACCGCAGGATATCACGACGTCCTTCCCTATCCTCTCGCACCCGCTCCGGATTTGGGTCTGAGTACTGGACTTGCAGGCCTTGGCGAACAATCCGGGGTAGGCCTTCCCTTCGCGGCCTCGAGGAAAGGGGGGGCCTGGGTGAGGGCTCTCGGGCGAGATAAGGTGGCCTACGGGAATGTTACGGCTTGACCCATGCCGTTTGAGAGCGTGCGGAGGCTGGCCTTCTTTCGCAAGCCCATGCCGAGGCTCACCCAAGCCTTCCTTCCAGTTGGGGATTTGCTCACCAGCTCGTTCCACTTCCGGCCTTCGAATCACTGGGAGGAATCGGGCAAATAGAAAAGGGGATTTCGAGCCACATTCTTGACCCTCACCTCGAAGTGGAGGTGAGCTCCCTCGCTCCTTCCTGTGTTTCCCACAGTCGCAATCACCTGTCCTTGTGCCACCCTCTGGTGCTCTTGGACCAGGATGTCTTTCAGATGAGCGTAAACAGTGGAGAGCTCATCTGAGTGCCTTATGATCATCACGTTTCCATAGCCCTTGAGCTCCCCACAGTATATGACCTCTCCGGAAGCTGCGGCCACCACCTGTGTTCCCCAAGGAGCCTTTATGTCTATGCCAGAGTGTTTCATACCGTTTCTCACACCAAAGGCAGAGGTGATCTCGCCCCTCACAGGCCACACGAATTTTCCGTGAAAGGTCTGTATCTGGGGTTCGGGCTCCCCCGAAGGAAGGCTCGCGATCCTGGCCTGTGCTGGTGTCTTGGGCTTGGGGGCTCCGGGGATGAAGATCCTTTGGCCTTCTTTGATCTGGGAGGGATCCTTTATGTTGTTGATCTCCGCCACATACTGCAAATCTGCCCCGTAAGCCTTGCAGATACGCCAGAGGGTCTCACCCCTCTTCACCACGTGATATATTCCCTGGGCCTTCTGCTCCGGCGTGTCCATGGTGGGGACCTGGACCGGTTGCCTCCCGTGGGGAAGGGATGGAGGGGGGGAGACGCGCCTCTTCACCTCGCATCCCTCCACAGCTGACACCACCATGGCCACGAGAACTAATTTCCACAACCACCTCCCCAACGGAACTCGCTCCTTGGAGCTCACCGACATCTAAGGGCTCCAGCCATACTTCCCCACCAGATCCACAAACCTGCACCCTCCCAGGTCCTCTTGGAGGAACTCGTTCCCCCGCCTCACGATCTTGTAGAGCACCTGGGAGAAGCGGTCCCCCACTGGAATGATCAAGCGGCCACCATCTGCCAATTGTTCCTTGAGGGGCTTCGGAACCTCAGGGGCCCCGGCAGTCACTATTATCGCATTGTAGGGGGCGTATTCTTCCCATCCCTCGGATCCGTCTCCCACCTTTATGGACACATTGTAAAGACGCAGCTGATCCAAAACCTTCCTCGCCTTCATGGCCAGAGACCTTATCCTCTCCACACTGTAAACCCACTTGCAGAGGCTCGCCAGGATCGCTGTCTGGTATCCTGAGCCTGTCCCTATCTCCAGCACCTTGTCATTTGGCGTAGGGGCCGCGGCCTCTGTCATGAGGGCCACCATGTAAGGCTGGGAAATGGTCTGCTTTTCACCGATGGGAAGGGGATGATCCTGGTAAGCCTGATCCCACATTCCTTCATCCACGAAGAGATGCCTGGGGATCTCTCTCATCACCTGTAAGACCCTCGGATCCCTGATCCCCCTCGCAGCGATCTGGGTCTCCACCATTTTCCTGCGAGCTATCTCAAAGTCCCTCACCATGGGCTTTTCTCGGACAGAAGCCCTTCGAGGATGGACATGGCCTGTTCGTCGGTCAGATCCAACCTCAAGGGGGTGAGAGAGATCCACCCTTCCATCACCGCCTCTATATCCGAGTCCTTGAGTTCCAGGTAGCCCGGCTCCTCCCCCCCTATCCAGTAGCTCAGGAGACCCTTCTCGTCCCTGTTAGCCCTCACAGCCCCATTGTATATTCTCTTGCCCTGTCTCGTTATCCTGACCCCTTTTATGAGCCGGGAGGGCAGATTGGGAACATTCACATTGAAAAAGACTGTCCCCAAGGGGGAATTGCACAGGATCCATCTGGCCATTTTCACAGAGAACTCGCAAGCCCCTTGGAACTCAAAGTCCTTCCTAGCCGCCACCGAGACAGCGAAGGACGGAATCCCCATCCGCGCTCCCTCCCTCGCGGCAGATACCGTTCCGGAGTAAAAGATATCGTCTCCCAGGTTGCCTCCCTTGTTTATCCCTGAGACCAAAAGGTCAGGCTTTCGACCATCCAGCAGGGCATGAACGGCGAGGAGCACGCAATCAGTTGGAGTGCCATTGACGGAATACAAATTGCCTGCGAGCTTCTGGATCCTCAAAGGCCTGTTCATGGTAAGAGAGTGGCTGGAAGCGCTCTGCTCCCTGTCCGGAGCAACCACAAGCACATCGCCGACCTCCCTCATGGCATCCGCAAGTCTTAGAAGACCTTCCGACTCCACTCCGTCGTCATTGCACACCAATATGAGGCTCATCCCTTCAAGCTCCCATCCCTTGGCGCCTTTTATAACATGCCCCATGGGGCTGTTCAACAAGATCGCCCCCTTTCCTGCTGGGGTAAGACTTCCCTGCGCTCGGATCAGGGGTTCTGGGAAAGAACCCGATCCAGAGACCTGGGTCTCGTTCGGAGGATTTTCAATGCTAGAGAGATATCCAACGTAAGGTCTCTGGGCCTAGTAACCGAATGATCTCCCTGCATTGCTGAAGGGACGAGGGAGGAGTCGAAACCCAGGCCTTCTGCAATCCTCCTCGCTAGCTCGTAACGGCTCATGGCCTCCGGACCGCCTAGGTGAAGTATTCGGGGGGCCTCTGAAAGGAGCGCCAGCTCCACGAGGCACTTGCACAGATCTTCCACGAAGATTGGAGACCTCACTTCGTCTCGAAAATAGGGGTACTGAAAAAGACCCGTCTTGAGACCACTCAAAAGTATCGAGGTCTTAGGGTCCATGGGCTCGAAGCCGTAGACAAGGGAGCTTCTCACAACAACTGCGGCCTCCTCGAGGGCCATGAGCTCGGCCTCCCTCTTTTTTCTTCCGTATTCAGTTATCGGCGAAGGCTCATCTGTCTCGGCGTAGGGAGCCCTTTCCCCGTCAAATACCATGTCCGTGGACAGAAATATCAATCTCGATCCTGGACAACTCCCTCTTCTTGCCCCAAGGACGTTTCCCATCCCCTTGAGGACAGTGCCCTCCAAGTCGTTCATGTCGCAGGAAAGGTAGAATATGATATCTGGCCTCACCCTCTCCAGGACATCCCGCACCATGGGACCATCCCTCACATCCAAAGGTAGCCACCTCGAAGAGGGGTTTTTCTCATTCCTGAAAAAGGTCCCGTAGACCCTGGATGTCCTTTCCCGCAGAAAGGTTGCGAGCCTCTCCCCTATGTACCCGCTTCCCCCTATTACCAAGGCCTTAGGCTCCATAACCCTCGAACCCTCGTAACTTCCTTTCTTTTCCGGATTTCCCATTTAAGCCAGCCCGCTCTCTCGGCCCTTCCCATGATCTGGAAGCCTTGAGGCCATGGAGCCCCTTTTGGGTGCGAGCCCGCCTCGGAAGCTCCGATGGGCCACTGCTCCTTCGTTCCATGCCCACTCGCCTTGGGTCGTCTGGAGGGTCCTACTTTGGCGAAAAATCCTGGCCAGATCATAAGGTTTTGGAAGGGCTCCGCGCAAGGGGGACAGGCCCTTGAAGCTCAAGGCATAAAGGCCGCATAATAGCCGCTTGGGGGGAAATGGCTTCCCCTTCGCAACCGGATCCGGTGTTCCCAAAGGAATTAGCTGGGGCAAAAGAGGTTTGGAACTCAACTCATCTTCCAAGAAGCCGAGAATCTGGCTGAGACTTTTGATCCTTTCTGCCCTTATAGGTGGGGCAACATGGCTCCTGTATGAGACGGGGGTCATAGGTTTCTTCCTGGACAAGAAGAAGCTGCTTCACCTTCTCAACTCCATGAAGCCGTGGGATGTGGTCCTCTTTGTCCTCCTTCAGGCGGCACAGGTCATAGTGGCCCCCATACCGGGGGAGGTGACTGGACTGGCAGGAGGCTACTTGTATGGTCCCATAATGGGGGTCATCTGGTCCACCTTGGGTCTTTCCATTGGATCCTATGGGGCCTTCTTGCTGGGAAGAGTTTTCGGAAGGCCAGCTGTGGAGCGCTTTGTGCCGAAGCAAACTATGGCGAGATTCGATTATCTCCTCGCCCATAAGGGCGCAGTGATAGTGTTTCTGCTCTTTCTCATCCCCGGTTTCCCCAAGGACACTCTGTGCTGGTTCTTGGGCCTGGGGCATTTGAGCGTGGTGGAGTTTTTGGTCATAAGCACAGCGGGGAGGCTCTTGGGAACCATCATGCTGACCCTAGGAGGCGACTTCATAAGACACCACCAGTACGGGAGGTTCTATGTCCTGGTCGGGGTAGCGCTAGTTGTGGTATTGCTCGCAATGGCTTACAGGGACAAACTCGAAAGCCTCTTTAGAAGGTGGCATCTCAAGAGCCTCCAAAAAAAGAAAGAACAGGCTCCATCGGGCCGAGAGTCACTCGATTGATGCTGCTCGCAAAAGATCTTCGTAAGGGTTCAAGGGCCTCATTTCCCCGCCTTGGAACTCGAGACACATGAAGTGGAGGTGAGTGGGAGATCTCGAAGGAAAGGCATTTTTCCCCGTTCTTCCCACTGTGCCCAGGACCTCGCCAGCATTGACCCAATCGCACGGTTCCACCCAGACATCCTCCAAGTGAGCGTAATAACAGTAAAGCTCGGCCCTGGGACTGAAGACCCACACGTAATTACCGCCTCTCAGCTCGCTTCCCGGCCTCCATCCTCGATTGACCCCAACAACCACACCTGAAGCGAAAGCCCTTACCCTGACCTTCTTCCCACTGCGATCGTCCCTCGAATCCTGGTCCTTGTCCCTTATGAATATGTCATGGGCTGGATGGCCCAGATGACGATTGCCGTCATAGAAGTTGTATCCCTTTGCCACAAACCCGCTCCCTCTCCTTCCACCTATGTCAGCGGGGGAGCAGCCCTCTACTGGAAACGCCCTCTTTTGGAAGTTCACATCCCTCTCCCGGTAGAGAGAAAAAAGCTCAGTGTGGAGCCTCACTATCTCTTCTTTCGCAATAGGTGGAGGGATGAGGCCGTCCCTTATGAGGGCCTGAAGCTCGTCCCATCTCTTGCAAGGATCTGCACCATGGGCAAGCTCGAGGAAGAGCATCCCCCAAGCCATAAAATGGAGGATGAAGGCCACAGGTCCTCTCGAGCTAGACCTCGATCCGAGGAACATCGTCCTGCCAGTCATGGGATCTCAGATCTCCCCCAGGGCCAGCCGGACCTCCTCTCGGACCACCGGAGAGGGATCCTCTCTCGCCCTCTCCAGGGCCTCCTTAGCCCTCTCGCCACCGAGCTTCCCCAGCGCCCATGCGCACATGGCCCTCACATTTTCATGGGGACTCTCTCGGAGGCCTCTTGCGAGGTGGAAAACGTTTCCCCTATCCCCCAAGTTTCCCAAGGCCCTCGCGGCATTCATCTGCCATCTGTTCACGCCTTTTCTGGAAATGTAGAAGAACTGGGGCCATACCTTCTCGAGATAGTAGGTCTCGTCCATGGTGAGAAGCTTGACCAGATCCCAATCCGACGCCCTCCGCTCCAGAGAGGGGTCCATCTCCAGGGATCTTCTCCCCCAACCTCTGTTTCTGGGACAGACCTCCTGGCATCTGTCGCATCCATATACCCAGGTGCCCATCGCCTCGCGCATATCCCTGGGGGTGAGCTCCGGGCCATAGTAGGTTAGGTAGGCGATACAACGGAAAGGATTCATCTTGAGGGGCTCGTATAGGGCTCCGGTGGGGCAAGCCTTGAGGCAAGCGAGATGGCACTCCTCAGGACAGGAGACCTCGAAGGTGGGCTCATCGGGCTCCACATCCAGGTCCGTGACAATGGGGACGATCTCCAGCCAGGACGATCCTTCCATGCAATTTTTCGCAAACGCAAAACAGTTCTTCCCATAGGTAGCCACACCAGCTCTGGATGCTGCCATCCTGGCAGGAACCTCCTCGTCATAGTGGGCCCTGATCCCCCGAGCCGAGAGAAATGCCAAAAGGTCCTTGAACCTTCTGTACTCGATGCCATGAATCTTCCTTTCATCCACCATGTAGCAGCGGCCAAAACGTCCTAGAAGCTCTCGCGGGAACGCCCTTTTGTGGTAGTTTCTCACTACTACCATTATGGATCTCGACCATGGATGTTTCCTCAAGGGATTCGCCCCCCTCAGGGTGCTGAACCCCTCGGTCTGGATCCACGAGTACATGGAGCTCCTCTCCATCACCTCTTTCTCATAAAGCTCGAAGGGTTCCACAGTGGTGAAACCAACTGCCTCGAACCCGAGAGAGATGATCCCTTCCCTTATGAACTCCTTGTCAACATTTCCTGACACTTTTTTCCCTCCCAAAAGGTCTTCCATCCTCCGCGTTCGCAAATTGGGACGAGGGATAGGGAAGTGCCTCTCCCACAAGCGTCCCATTGGAGGACACGATACTCCAAATCCCACCTTTTGGAAAAGACTTCTTGGAAAAAGACGATTATTCCCCGAATAGCGAGCCTTTGGAACATTGACCCTGAGTTCCAGGGGGACTATCCTAGTTTTGAGATTCGAGCTTCGGAAAGGGTCCGGATGCAAAGGATATGGGTTTTCCAGCAAAGAGGGAGTGGCCAAGGGAAGATAAGGGCAATAGGAGAAAGATCCAGGGGAATCGTTGTCGAGAGGATAATTTCCATCGATGCGGATCTTCCACCCCTTTTGGAGGATCCTTCCTGCTACATACCCCGAGACATAGATGCTGACTTGGTCCTCGATTTTCTCAAGCACCCGGATCTGTCTTTGGAGCTCGCCATGGTTTGCAAGGAAAAGGGAATTCCCGTTGTGGCATCGGGCAAGAAGATCAGGATACAAGGGGTTATAACCCCGCCCACATGATGCGGACTGGCCAGGCAGGTCTGCCTGGGACCCTATGGGGAGCAGTTCGGCTCGCCGGAATTCCGTGTGTGTCTGGAGGATGGTGTCATAACTGGCCTCGAGGTGGTGAGGGGTGCTCCATGTGGCGCGACCTGGGAAGCAGCGCGCAAGATTGTGGGAATGGGAGCACAAGAGGCCATAGAGAGGATAGGACTCGAGACCCAATTCTTCTGCATCGCTGATCCATCTTCCTGGGACCCCCTCTGGGGAAAAAGCCCGGTCCACTTCGCAGCCGATGTCCACACCAAGGCCCTGAAGAAGGCATTGTCGAGGAAAAGAAGGGGCCTCCAATCCGACTAGGCAGATCTGGAACCGAAAGCCGGGGTGTTTCGGTGAAGACCAATGGATCGAGGCACATCGAGGTGGCCGGGATCATTGGTCAAAGAGGGTTCCTCCGGTCAAGGCCCGGCAATGGGGATGCACGAATAGGCGCTCTCGGGAAAAGGTGGAGGTTGTCAAATGTGGCTTTCTATAAAAAAGGGCGAGGGAAGCCTCGGCCCTCGAGCGAGGGCAAAAATTGGGGCTTCTTTCCGGGGCCTCCTTGGATGTCTCTCAAGGGAGTCAGAAACGCGTAGCTGAGTGAAAATACTCCTTTATCCGCCCCAGGACAATCTTCGGTATGTCTTCCTTCTTCTCCACCGAGAATATGGCGACATTCTTTCTCAGGGCCATGGATTTGCGGAAGGTCCTCACATGTTCATTGTCGCCGATGTGGACAGCTGTGACCCTATTGTTCTTCTCGTTGAAGTACTGGATCAGGGTCTCCAGGTTGGTTATCTGCATGTCAGTTATGAGGAATATGTCCGGATTGTTCCTCGTCTGAAGAGACTCGATGTCCTCTATGAGAAGCTTTGTGCCTCCTCCGAAGTAGTGACAAAGTGTCTTGTAGATGGCCATTCGGTGTCTGGTGAAGGGAAGGATCTGGCTTCCTCCAGCCTTCGCATCGCTGAAATTGTACACTGCAACCTGGGCATCGTTTCGCAGGTAGGCATCGCAAGCACAAGCAGCTCCCAGGACAGCGTAAGAGAGACTTTGCCTGGGGTTTGTCATGCTTCCCGAGGAGTCTATCAGCACTATGCAGTCGGGAGTGGCCTCCTCCCTTCCGAACATCTCACCCTCTCTCCTTTGCCACATCTGGGTTATGCCTGGCATTATCTTTCCGAAGCTAGTCCAGGGATCTATGTCCCTGAAAGGCATGCCCACTTCCCATGGAACGTGCTGGTAAGGGTAGAGGGCTCCGCTTTTCTCCAGGGGCATCTTGCGCACTGGAAGGGAGTAATTTTCGGCTAGTTTCATGTAGTAGAGCACATCCGCATCCAAGGAGCGTCCAGGGCCTAGCCCCATCCCCCTCTCATTGGGCTCCATCGCCTCGAGAAGCTCCTCTTGAAGATCCTCGACTATCTCCTTGAACTCCCCAGGGGTCTCCACCTCCTTCGCGAACTGTTTCAGTCCCTCGTTTATCTCGTCCGAGGAATATTGTTGGAGACTATGTTCCCCCATGGGGTTCGGCCTGTTGAGGCCTCCGAACTTCTCCTCCACTTCGAGAAGGGACTGCACTATCTTGGCGAACTTCTTGATGGTCTCCGTCCATTTCTTCCTGTCGAGATAAGGAAGGCGAGAGAGTTTCCTCGCCACCTCCTCGTAGCCCTTAACTCCCAGGTCCACACCCCAGATCTTCTGGTAGAGTGCGTGGAGAGCTTCGTCCATGATGCCCCTTCTTATGTGCCTGTATACTTCGGGCAGGTGGCTTTCCTTCTGACTAATGCACATGGTGTCGGCCACCACATCCATGAAGTATCCCGTAGCCTTCTGGGCCATTTGCTTGTCCTTGAGGACCTTCTTGGCCTCCCTGTAAAGCCTGAGATGGGTGGAAAGGTCCCACGGGCAGTGGAGGTAATGGGAGACTGCATGGTCCAGGAGGCCAGAGATGGCCTGAACTGGATCCATGAACTGGGATAGTTCCTGAACGAAGCTCTCGGAGATGGATATCCTCTTGTCCTTTATATCCAGGGCCACCCTTTCTTCCTGTTCGTCCCATATGGGGTGGGGAAGCTCTGGAAAGAGATGTTTTCTCCTCACGTCCTTCCAGATTTCCCTCAGGGTTTTCTCCTTGTCTTCCATTTCGTCCCCCGGCTCAGATGTCCAGCTCCAGATCCTGAGGCATCACGAGCTTTCCCCTCTGGAAGATCCTCCCTCCGAACAGGGTCTTACCCACGCTCCTTATTCTCCCCTCCACGTGGATCTCGCCCCCCCTCATCCATTCACCGGTGTTCTGACCGGAGTTCTCCGTGATCTGTATCTCTCCCTTCATCATTCCCGCACCACACCAATTCCCCACTGAGCCCTCGACCACCAGTCTACCGCCAGAAAGCCCAGCCCCGACAAAGTCGCCGACATCTCCCTGGAGGATGAGGGTCTTGCCTTCGGGGAGTCTGTATCCCAGGAAGTGGAAGGTCCTCTGGTAGTCCCTCAGCCTGAGCACTATCCTGTCCTCTTTGGCATGATTTATCAGGGCCGAGACATAGATCCCCGCAGGACCCGAGATCATGTAGGGAATCTTGTTGGAGCTGTCGAGCTCTCCACAGAACTCCTCTATGTCGTCCACATCGTATTGGAGATCTCTTATGGACTTCACAGCAGCGCTATAGGCCTTGACGACCCTGCTATGTTCCACGAGCCAGACCAGATCCTTGACCTCTTCTTCCACGAGCTTCAGATATCCGTGAATCATCTGGCCCATCACCTCTTCCCTGGCACGGACTATCCTCTCCAGGGGAAGCTCCTTCTTCTCCACCGACAGGCACCCGAACTCCTTGAACGGGTTCCTCATTGCTCCAGAACCTCCTCCCCCAGGTCCTTCCTGATCTCCCAAAATATGGGATGATCCCCTTTGATGGGCTCCAGGGACTCTCCCTCCGCAACCCTGCATGCCACAGCCAGTGCATTCTTTATCTGGCCGCCCTGTTCCATGTATCGCCTGTGCATCACCTTGACGCATTGTTTGGCCATGTGGATGGGGAGGGGATCTGTTCTGGGCTCCTTCTCGTGCTGGGCGATCACCTCATCCTTCCATTGGATCCTGTGGGCCAAAGTGTAAGGCAGGATTGCCTTGAGGTGCTCGATCCCCACCTCCCTGTCCCCCACGAACCAAGCCAGTCCTTGGGCCATGTTCCTGGCGCTTATGGGAAACCGGTTGGAAATACAGTTCCTTATGCCATTGCAGGTGTAACCTGTGAAATGGCACCCCTCCTCGCAGGTCTCGTTGGACCTTTTCTGACCGAACCTGTGGCAAAAGGAAAGCTCGCACAGAACCATTCTGAGGAACGCATTGGCATCGAGGTCGAAGGGTATGTTGTCCATCTCTGCCCTTATGATCTCCCTCTGAGCCCGAGAGAGGGTTGTTATATTGGCCTCGTTTTTGAGGATCTCTCCGAATCTGTCGCACAGGGATTCCACTGCTTCCATCCTCGCCTCGTAGGAGGTCCTCTGGGACAGCACCCTGTGGAAGTCGGCCTCCAGCTCCTCGTGGCGAAGGACAGCTCCCCCTGCCCCCCTCATGCCGATCATGTACGCGAGATTGGCACCTGGGTGCTTGGATTCCACCATGAGATCGAATCGATCCACAAGGGGGGCTATTATGGTGTTGGTTCCCCTGTCCTGGTAGTTGGCTGTTGCGAAAAGACAATATTCCTTGTTTATTATGGCGTCGTTCAGGTACTCCCAGTTGCCTCTGTCCACACCGTCGAGGATCATGCTCTGCTTTGTCTCGGGCAGTCGATTTATCTCATCGACAATCTTTACAGGGAGCATCGCAAAATGTGACCACACTACGACTTCCTCCCCTAGGTTCAATTTCCCAAGGTCGGGTCTTCCGATTATTTTCTCCTCCGTCTGCTCGGGGTGACCTGCGACCTCGCTCCCCCAAATGGTTCCCAGGGGGAACCTGTACAGGAGGGAACAGACGTATTCGGCAGAGGTCGTCTTTCCAAGACCAGGCTCCCCTATTATGAGGGTCTTCCCTTTTCTGAGGCCCGAGATTAGGCAGAGGAGGAGGGCGGAGTTGTACTTCTTGCCATTTACCGTCATGTCAGGCCTGTTGAAGTAAAGGTTTTCCTGTATGTAGTCGTGGATTTCGTGGACAGCCTCTCTCAGGGCTCCATTGGATTGAGATGCCATTCCCATTCACCTCTTCAATACTCTTGTCCCAAAATTTGGCTCCAGATTGACCAGGGACACTTCTCAGATTAACACACAGACACATACCAGACAATGCACTCGGCCTGCCCACCACCTGAAAGGGCCCACAATGTGGGTTCATCGCCCTCTGGGGAAGAGGCGACCCTGATCCTTGACACGGAGCCCTTTTGAGACCTAGAATTATTGAGGACGCGGGGTGGAGCAGCTCGGAAGCTCGTCGGGCTCATAACCCGAAGGTCGATGGTTCAAATCCATCCCCCGCTACCACAAAGACACTAACCGATCGGAACTCCTTTTCCCTGGTGTCCCCCGCTGGGGCGGTTTTCTCAGCTCCTCGAGCTCGAAGGGACCCTCCCCTCCAAGGCACCCAAAGGTGCGATTGACTCCAAGACCTTTCCTGGGGATAATCTCCTCGCGCTTGCCTTCTTACCTTGGACCTTTTGGTTTCCCACGGAAGGAGGCGGGTAATATCCTTCGGGGGGCTCAAATGCCAAAGGCATTCGTCAATGGGATCGAGATAGCTTACAAGGTGGAAGGCCGGGGTGATCCTCTCCTCCTCATAGGGGGTTACACCATGGTCAAGGAGGCCTGGCAAGAGCTAGCTGACCGGTTGAGTCCTCACTTCACTGTCATAACATTCGACAATAGGGGCGTTGGCCAGAGCACAGTCCCTCAAGAGCCATTCACCATAACTGACATGGCCAGAGACGCTGCGGAGCTCATGGGTCAGATGGGGATATCCTCAGCCCACGTCTTCGGGATTTCCATGGGCGGGCTCATAGCCCAACTCCTAGCTCTGGATTATCCCCACAAGGTGGGGAAAGTAGCCCTGGGATGCACTACTCACGGTGGAAGGGAGGCAGTGGCCCCCTCACCACAGGTTCTGGAGCTTCTGGCAAAGGCTGCTGACCCCAATATCCCCCCCGAGGAAGCAGTGAGGATGAGAGTGCCCTTTCTCTTTGGTCCCGGCTTCTTGGAGGAGAAAAGGGATTTGGTGGAAAAGTGGGTCGAGATGGCGGTGCGCTATGCTCCATCGCCAAAGGGGGCTGAGGGGCAAATGAGGGCTCTTTCTCGTTTCAATTCCAGGGAGAGGCTCTCGGATATTCGATGCCCCGTGCTCGTGATAACAGGAAGTGAGGATCGTCTCATTCCCCCTGAGAACTCGGAGCTTTTGGCCAAGAGAATTCCCGGGGCAAAACTCCACATGGTGGAAGGGGCAGGGCACCTATTTTTCGTCGAGAAACCAGACGAAGTGAGCCAGATCCTCAAGGAATTCTTTTCTTCCTGATGGCTCATGGAGTCCTGGGGAGGCATTTTTTCCGGGGCCAGATGGTCTGGGCCAAGTCCCTCCCCATCCGGATAATCTCTTCTTCAAGAGGCCTTTGCCACTCGCTTCCTTTCCACTGTCTGCCAAAGGCCCACAATCAGGGCGATGCCAGCGCCCACGAGATCCGTTGTGAGACCGGGCTTTATGAGGAGGATTGCCGAGAGCACAAGGAGCCCCCTCTGCCACAACCTGGTCTCCCCCACGAACCAACCCATGAGTCCAGCAGACAAGAGGATCACACCGACCGATGCGGAGATGATCGCCATTATGATTTCCAACCAGTTTCCCATAAGAAGGAGTGAAGGCCCATAGACGAACATGAACGGGACAATGAAGCCCGTTGCTCCCATTCGGACGGCCTGTAGGCCCGTCTGCCACACATTGGAGCCGCTTATGCCGGCTGCCGCATAAACCGCCATTGCCACAGGTGGGGTTATGGCGGAGAGGATGGCAAAATAGAAGACGAACAAATGGGCAGCTATGACAGGCACCCCCAACTTGATGAGGGCTGGGATCAAAAGCGAAGCCTGGACTATGTAGGCAGCTGTGGTGGGAAGGCCCATTCCTAGGATAATCCCGGTGATCATTGTCAGGATAAGAGCTGGGGCCAGGCTCCCACCAGCCACATCCAACATTATTCCCGTGAACTTCAACCCCAAGCCCGTGAGATTTATTATCCCCACAACTATTCCCGCACAAGCGCATGCGGCCGCAACTGGCAGCATGTTTCTGGCTCCAGCTTCCAATGCCCTCAGGATCTTCCTCAAGCCCATTCTCGATTCTTTTCTGAGAAAAGAGCTCGGAAGGACCGAAGCTATGGCATACAGACAGGCAAGCATGGGGGTAAACCCGGCGATCATGAAATACACTATGACCCCTATGGGTATGAAAAGATGGCCCTTTTCCTTCATGACGGATGAGAGGCTCGGCCTCTCTTCCTTGGGAAGACCCAGAAGACCGCTTCTCGAGGCCTCGAAATGGATGGCCATGAAGAGTGCCAGGTAATAGAGCAAGGCTGGAACAAGGGCGTGCTTGCAAATATCCACATAGGATATCCCTGTGAACTCCGCCATCACGAAGGCAGCTGCGCCCATGACCGGAGGCATTATCTGCCCGCCTGTTGAAGCAGTTGCCTCTATTGCCGCTGCGGCTTGGGGCCTAAACCCGGCCCTTTTCATGAGGGGAATCGTGAGCCATCCATCCACCATCACATTTGCCACAGCACTTCCCGAAATGGTTCCGAAGAGACTAGATGAGACACAGGAGATCTTGCCAGGTCCCCCCTTGGTCCCACCCACCAGAGACGTGGCAAAATTGGTGAAGGCCTCTCCAGTGCCCGACTCTTCCAAAAACGCCCCATATATCACGAACAGGATCACGTACGTCGCCGACACTCCGAGAGGAATCCCGAATATTCCCTCCGTTGTGAGATAGAGCTGGTCAATCAGGGTCTCGAGACTGAAGCCAGTATGCCGCAAAAGCCCTGGCAGATGCTGTCCAAAAAGTCCGTAAAGGAGAAAGGCCACTGCCGTGAGGGGAAGGGCCCACCCTATTGTCCTGCGGGAGGCCTCCAGGAGAAGCAGGGTCACAACGATCCCCAGCCAGAAATCCCAGCCACTCAGGGATTGAACATAGGGGTATCTTGTGACCACGTATTCGTAGTTCAAGAAGATATGGGCCATGGAGATCATCGCCGCAGCGAGCAAAACGAGGTCCATGACCAAGGATAATCCCTTTTTCCTCGAGGACAGGGAAGTGAGGAAGATGAGGCCAAAGGTGAAGGTCAGATGAACAGACCTGTGCATCATTGCCTCTGGTGCACCGAATGTCGCAGCCCAGAGGTGATAGATGGACATCGCGATGGCGACGACTCTGAGCACTCTTTCCAGGATCTTTCCCAATCTCTCCATGGCACCCCAACTCGATGGGCGGGGCCGAACCCCGCCCATCCTCTCGCATTAGATCGGATTGGATAGAGGCTTGAAACTGAGCTCACATCACTTTATTGCACCTACCTCCTTGTAGTACTTGAGGGCCCCGGGATGATAGGGAACCCCTATGTCCAAGGCCAGGTCCTTGGCCTTCACCCCTTCCATGTCTTTCACCACCTTGCTCAATTGGTCCACATTTTCAGCTATGACCTTGGTTATCTTGTAAACCAGGTCCTCGGGAAGTTTCGCACTTATCACCAAATGCGTGAAATAGCCAACCCCAGGCACATCGTAGTCCACTCCTGGATACGTGCCCTTGGGTATGACCCTCTTTAGATAGCCAGCGTTCATCTTCTGGAGTTCCTGAATCTTGTCGTCTGGGAGGCCGATGAGCCTTATCTTGCGGGTCGTGGCCAAGTCCAGTATGGAAGAGGCTGGGATCGTTGTCCCGAGAAGGAACACATCTGCATGGTTGTCCTTCATCAGGGAGACTGCATCCGAGTAGCTCACATGATTCACCTTGCTCATGTCATTGTAACTGAGACCGTAAATCTGGAGAACTTGTCGGGCTAGAAGCTCCCCTGTATGGCCCTTTGGCCCAGGGCATATGGCCTTCCCTTTGAAATCAGCAGGGCTTTTGATCCCTGACTCTTCCAGCACGACCATCTGGAAGTATTGGGGATAGAGGGTGGCTAGCTGCATCACGTTCTTGGTAGGGGCCTTGAACGGATCCCTTCCCGCAACCCCGTCCACACTCGAGGAGGAATTCCCGAAACCAATATCAGCCTTCCCTTCCTCGACCGCAACTACATTGGCAATCCCTCCACCTGGCAGCACCGACACGCTGGCCCCGGGGATTGCCTTCTGGATGAGCTCGGCTATGGCCCCACCCAGAGGATACCAGGAGCCACCCATTGGGCCTGTCATCATCTTGAGGTCGACCTTCTGCTGCCCCAATACTTCCGTCACGAAAAGAGAGCAGATGAAGATCATTGCTCCTAGGACCAAAACTGATTTGCTTCGTCTTCTCTCTGTCATGGCTTGACCTCCTCTCTCGTTCTCTTCCCTGGGTTGGATCGCCACGAGGCCTTGCGCCACCTTGCCCCCAGGTACCTTGGTCCAATGGCTCTTGTGGCAGGCGTATATTAGGGATTGCGCCCGCGAAGTGTCAAGACTTTGAAGATGGACCACATTGAGGCACATGCAAGCGGTGCTTGCACAGTTATCTTATGTCAATGGAAATCTCACACCTTGCTCGTTGGCCGGCTGAGAGGGATGACTCCCAGGGCCCATGGATCCCTATACTCTGCACCTCAGTTCGCCCGATTGGATCGGGACTCACAATTTCATGGAGCTTCTCACCCATGGGACAGCTTCGGGTTCGAAGGGGCCGACCGAGAGATCTCTTTCGAGAAAGCACCGCTCCTTCTTTCTCGAGAGAACCATTTGGAAGCCATACGGGATATAATGGGAGGGGAGGGTGATGCTTTCTCCAAAGGGATACGGGGATGGCCCAGACCATTGTCATTGGCTCCACAGAGGAGAATGCTGGACGGAAGCTCTTCATATGGGCCCTGAGCCAACGCGCGAGGGAAAAGGGCCTCCAGGTGGGGCTTTTTAGACCCAGGTTTTCGAGCCGAGAGCTCGGGGGCTCATCCCAGCCAGAGGAGGTCTTGCTCCTCAAGGAGGCGATGGGAATCGGAGAACCTCTCGAGGCCTTGGCTCCGGAAATCCCACTCGAGAGGCCTGTGCCCAATGAGGATCCCACGGAGCTTGCTCGGCGCATTCAGCCCCATTGGAGGAAGGTGTGCGAAGGAAAGGACCTCCTTCTCGTCATGGGAGCTAGGCATGTCTTCCTGGACGATTCCTCCTCCATGGTATCGGATATTGCCCTCGCAAGGGCCTTGGATGGGCATTTTCTCCTTGTAGTAAAGTTCCAGGACATCCCAAGGACCCTTTACTCGATTCTCAACGTTCTCTCCCTCCTGGGGGGCAGGCTCGGGGGAGTTGTTGTGAACAGGATCCCCCATGGGGAGATGGACGAAGTGAGAAAGCATGTCTCGACGAGGGTACCTCTGGGGAGCGTCCCTCCAATATTCTTCATTCCCGAAGATCCCTTTTTGGCGTACAGAACTCTCGGCGACGTTGTCAGATCGACAGGAGGAGAGCTTCTCTTCGGCAGCGAATATCTCGACCGACTCGTAGGGGGGTGGACCATTGGGGGATCCGAGCTGCTATCTGGCGAGCTATCGCCGCTTAAGAGGCTTTACAATAGAGTGCTCCTTCTCGCTCCCCAGGAACCCGGTTCGGAAGTTAGGGGAGATGTGGCCGCGATAGTCTCGACATCTGGCCGAAGGCCTCCTCAGGCCCTCATGGAGCTAGCGGAGAAGAGGCGATTGCCCCTCTTTGTGATCCAGGAAGACGCCCTCTCCTTGCTCGATAAGCTCGATAAGGTCCCCCCTTCCCTCACCTCGAAGGACCATGCCAAGGCATCCAGGATGCTTTTCTTATTGGAGAAGAGTGGCCCGCTAGAAGCCATCTTCCAAGGCTTGGGCCTGGCCTGAAGATAGACCTCGGCCGAGCTCACCTATTTCTTTCCCAGGGTGAGGACGATCGTGGTTTTGCCCTTCTGGGATGTGTCCACCACGATGTAAAGGCCCTGCTTGCCTTTCGTGAAGGCGAGGCCCGTATTGTCCTTCTGGTTCATCTCCCACTCCAGTGCCCACCCCTTTCCTTCCAGGGCCTTCTTGTAAAAGGAGACCACCTCCTGGGCGGATCCAGTTCCCTCCAAAACAGCATGAGAACCGTCTGTGGTCTCCATGGCAGTGACAACCTTGGCTTTGGAGTACACGGGCACTATTTCCTTGAGGCCCTTGGGATAGTCCACCTGGGCCGAGACCAAGGCAGATACGAAGAAGAAAAAGAACCCCATTGCCAAAGCGACCCTTGTCTTCATCTGAAGCCTCCTTTGGTGTTTGGCTAAGTAGAACACGATCTCGGGAAAAAGGAAAGCCTCTAGGGAGCCTTCCAAAGAAATCCCCGGGGCAAAAAAGACCTCTCCCCTTCTCGCTTCTAAACCGATGGAGTTTCCTTCTCGGGTCTATCCCCGAATATCTTCCTGTAAAGGTCCACCCCATAGCTGGTCTCGAGGGGCTTTCCCTCCTTGATCTTGAAGGTCCGCCTCCCATCGGGAAGCCTCTCTGCCCTCAAGGAGAGGATCCTGTTGGGGATCATCTGTGCCATCTTCTGAGGGAACTCAAAGAAGTGTGTGACATAGAATACCTTGATCCCACAGTCGAGGATGGCCGGGATCACCTCCAAGGCGATCTCAGAGCCCTCCCTCTCGTTAGTGCTGGCAAAGGACTCGTTGAGGAGAAGAAGGCCGCCGGGCTTGATGGACTCCACTATCGCCCTCATTCTCTCAAGCTCCTCCTCCAGCTTTCCCCTCTCCATGCTCCTGTCTTCCTCCCTCCTGAAATGGGTGAAGATGCCCGAGCACAAATTGGATTCGAATTCTTCTGCTGGCACAAACATTCCGGCCTGCATCATCATTTGGGCCAGACCAACGCTACGAAGGAATGTGGTTTTTCCTCCTTGATTCGGCCCAGTTATGAGGAAGAGGTCCTTGCCATCGCCCATTAGCTCGTTGCCGACTGGCCTTTGACGGGTGACCAAAGCGAGGGTAACGTTATACAGGCCCTTGCAACGGAACCTGTGTTCTTTCTGGGGCCAGGGCCGAGGAAATGTAATTGGTGCTCCTATTTCGCGAATCTTCTCTGAGAGGTTCAGACAGCCTAGATAGAAGGCCAACTCCCAGCGCAATAGGTTGAAGAAGCTCTCTATGTGTTCGGCCGCCTTTCCCAGGGCCCTTGCAGCCTTGGCAAGCCCTGTGTCCCTAAGCTCTTCTAACACTCTTGCTCCTTGCTCGTCGCGTGGATGGAGGGAAAAGGTGTATACGGGAGACCTCTTCGCCAGGATCCGCTTGACCAACCCCGTGTTCTCCCTTTTATGTTTGCACAGGGAGTAGTTGCCACCCTCTCCGCCCTTGCCCAGCTCAGCCGAAAGCCTCACTCCTTTGGAGAACCGAAGTTCCTCCAAGTGTTCTTCCACCTTGGCCAAATATTGCTCCTCCAGTTCCTCTTCCACCATGTCAAGAAACCGGCCCAGACCCCGGGAGCGAAAGCCGGGCCTATGGATCACGGCCAGATTCTTCAAGTCCCTGAGGAGCTCTGTCGAGGCCTCCAAAAGCCTCCTCGCGTTGCTCAGGACAATGCCGGGGCTAGTCTGACGACGCGATATCCACAGCCATTCCCTATGCTTCCTCTCCAGGAATTCTAGACACAGCCCGTAAATCTTCCTCAGCACCTCGGGGTGAGCCATCCAGTCTCTGAGGATCTCCTGACGATAATGGATGGTATCCATGTCCTGCAACCCCTTGAACACGACCTTCCGACAGACCTCGAAGATGAACTCGTCGCCATCGGCCATAGCTGAAAGGAGGATCCCTAGTCCCAGATCCTCTGACAATTCCTCGGCATTTGGGGGAAGGGGCTCGTCTCTATCGAAGTCTGAATCCGGATAAAGGAGAAAGACCTTCATGGAGCGATCCTTTTCTTCACCTGTTCATATACGAGACCGTATTTGCGAGCCAGGGAAAGGGCGTAAGCCAGGCCATCGGCCTCCTTCCTCACGACTTTGAATGTCCTCACCGTGGGGTCATGGGGCTCCACTGTTGCGACCATGCTCACGATCTTGGATGACAATGAGCTCAACTCGTCCAGGAAAGTCACCCACACTCCTATAGCATCGAGCTCAAGAAGCCTGTCCAGGATCGCTCTACTGAGAAACAGAGAATCCTCCAAGCTCGTGGAGCTCAGTATCTCGTTCAGGATGAAGAGGCTCCTACTTGTTCCCAGGGAGAGGCTCGTTCGAATGCGGAGCAGTTCGTCCTCGAGTTTTCCCCTCAGGTCTTCCACCCTCTCCTTTCCCCCGAAATGGGTGAGGATCCGGTCGCATAAGAAAAGCTTGGCCTCCCTCGCTGGGACGGGTAATCCCAGACTTGCCAGATAGTGGAGCTGGCCCACCATTCGGGCAAATGTGGTCTTGCCACCTTGATTGGGGCCAGTCACCACAATGATCCTCTCAGGATCGTCGAGATGAAAGTCATTGAGAACAACGGCCTTATCGGAAAAACGGAGAGCATGGGCCAAAGCCAAATCGAACCCTTCACGGACGCATATCTCCTTTTTGGTCTCAGTGACTGTGGGATAGCAGAAGGGCAAACCCTTGAGCTTGAGGCCGGATATGAAATCGAGATACGAGATGTAGAACTGGATCTCCCGATGGAAAGTCTCGAGCGTCCCTTCCACGAAGTCCGACTGGCCTCGATAAAACTCTTCCAACATGGCGAAGACCCGAGGGTATAGCTTGGCCACGAACTCCAGTATCTTGGCCTCCACGTGATTTATCACGTTCCTGACCGGGACCCTGATGGGACTGGGGCCTGCTTCCCATTGCCTGAATTTCTCGAATGTCCTCTCTATTTCGGCCCCGTAATCTTCCTCGCCCTCGTATCGCTTCACCTTGAACTTGCCCGTCTCGATGATCAAGGTGTATCTCACTTGGGACAAGGCATCCTTGACCCTACGGGCTCGGCCGGCGAGAAACCTGAATTTCTCCCCCTGTACGTAGGCCTCGAGCCATTCTCGAAAGGCAAGGAGACCTCGGGCCCGAATCGGCGAATCTGCCAAGTTACGACCGAGGGTCTCAGTGGCTTCGCAATATTCGAGTGCTGCTTCGAGCATCCATGCCCATCTGAAGTGGGTGAATTCGACCTTCTCGACCATGGCCAAAAGACGGCGCACATGGGTCATTTTCTCGCAGAAGCTCTTGATATGGGTCACGACTGACTCCTCTTCCAGATCCCGCATGACCTCCTGGCGGAAAAGTATTGTCCCGAGATCCGTCTGAGGCATCCAGAAAAACTGGGCAATGTCGTATCCCGCCTTGGCATCTGCTAGAGCTTGAATCACCTGGTCAAGATTCAGGTCTCGAAGAAAGTCCCTTTGCTCCAAAGGCTCTGTCGCATGCGCTTTGTTGGGGGTGAGGATGCTCTGGAAGGTCTGGGACTTGTGCGTCATGACCACGCTCCCAAAGAAAAAGCCTCTACAGAGCTCATTCTCTCCGTAGAGGCTATCAGCCACAGGGCAGTTGGGGCGAGCCTCATCGCCCATAAAAGGCCATCATTGGGATTCTATTCCAGGCGGCCTTTAGTGTCAAACACAAGGCCTCGGATTCGCAAGAGTCGATGGGTCCCTAGGTATGGCCTGGGAGCGGACTCTCGCAAATTGAAGGAGAGGGGGGTTTGTTCTCCCTTTTGCGAGGGTGTGAATCATGCCAAGACTCGCCTTTTCGGGCGTGCGGAGCCCGCCCCTCCGCCAAATGGCCAAGCGGCCATAAAAGGGCTTGCCTGGCAAGCTCAGGGATAGCGTGAAAGGTGGTTTTCTCGGAGGGGCGCACTCCGTGCGCCCGCAAAAAGGGCCAGACACAAGCCGGAGCATAACATGATCGTGGAGGGGCAAACGAACGGCCGGTGGCCTAGCGGGGACATGCCCAGCTGGAGCCAACGCCTTAACCTCAAGCGTGCAGAGCCCGCCCCTCCGCGGGAGGGCCAGCGCAAACCGGTGGCCTAGCGGGGAATATCCGGAGACCACTCGAGAGGCGATTTTCTCGGAGGGGCGCGGTCTCCGCGCCCGGGTGGCAAGGCCGAACTAGGGCCCAGGCATTCCATTTCCACCACGTGCGTTAACGAGGGCCCGCGGCCGAATGGGGATATGTCTCGATCAAGCTCAAGCTTTCTTTTGCGGGCGTGCAGAGCCCGCCCCTCCCGGGGGATGAGCCGGGGAGAGGTGGCCTTGCGGGGAGAGCCCGGGGATAACGCGCAGGGCGGTTTTCTCGGAGGGGCGCGGTCTCCGCGCCCGGGTGGCAAGGCCGTGTGCAGGTCGAGGCATTGCATTCCCAGCGGGCGCGTAGGCGAACACCCGATGGCCTAGCTGGGACGTGCACGTGCGAAGCCCAGTGCGTCGTTGCGGGCGTGCGGAGCCCGCCCTTCCGCGGGAGGGCCAGCGCAAACCGGTGGCCTAGCGGGGAATATCCGGAGACCACTCGAGAGGCGGTTTTCTCGGAGGGGCGCGGTCTCCGCGCCCGTGAATACGGGCCGGGCGCAAACCCGAGCGCGTCATGATCGCGGACGAGCTGGCGAGAGGCCGGTGGCCAAATGGAGGAAACATTGGGGTAGGCGTTATGCCGACATTGCGGGCGTGCGGAGCCCGCCCCTCCGGGGGGGTGAGCGCAGGACGGATGGCCTAGCGGGGAGATGCTAGGGGGGAGCCAAGGCGTTCCCATGCGGGCGTGCAGATCCCGCCCTTTCCCCGGGGAACGCACGAGGAAGGAGGCCTTTGAGTTTTAGGCCGAGGAAAATCTTTTGGTCAGATCCTCAGGGCGGAAGAGGCCCATCAGAAGATGCTGGGCTCTTGCCACTCACCGAAGACTTCCCTGAAGACCCCTGTCATTTCTCCCACAGTGGCATACGCCTTACAGCACTCTACCAGAACGGGCATCACGTTTTCGCCGGCCCTGGCTGTGGACTCGAGCTCCTTGAGAAGGCGAAGGACCTCTCTATTGTTCCTCTGTCTCTTCACTTCCCTCAAGGATGCTATTTGTTTCTCCGCCCAATGCTCGTCATATTCGTGAAGTTCTACTTCCGGGGTCTCGCCTTCCACGTACTTGTTGACCCCCACTATGGTTATCTCCCCCGACTGCACACCCTTCTCGAACTCGTAGGCCTGTCTCGCCACCTCCCTCTGGACGTAACCAGATGCCACAGCGTGCACCATCCCACCGAGGGCATCTATCTTGGCCATCTCCTCCAGGATCTTGTCCTCCATCTGTTTGGTTATGGTCTCTATGAAGTAAGAGCCCGCCAAGGGATCCACCGTATCCCTCAGACCCACTTCCTCCATTATTATCTGGAGGGTCCTCAGGGAAAGGAGGGCCGCCCTAGGGGTTGGAATGGTGTACGCCTCGTCGAAGGAGCAGAGAGCTGTCGTCTGCGCCCCCGACAGGGCTGCGGCCAGAGCGTAGAAGGCCCCCCTTATTATGTTGTTTTCTGGCTGCTCCTTGGTGAGACCGGATCCACCTCCGCCGAAGAGGCCCCTCAAGAAGAGGTTCTTCTTCTCCTTCACTCCCCAACGCTCCCTCAGGTTCCAGGCCCAGAGCTTACGGGCTGCCCTGAACTTCGCCACCTGCTCCCACAGATTCCCGAACACATTGAAATTGAAGGAGAACCTCCCCACGAATTCATCGGGGTGCATTCCCCTGTTCACAAGCTCCTGGATGTAAGCGTTCGCTATCTGAAAGGCGTATGCGATCTCCTGGACTGGAGTGGCACCCGACTCCCTTATATGATATCCACAGACGCTCACGGGATTGCATGCCGGAAGCTCTTTGACCGAGTAAGCGATGCAGTCGCCCACGAGTCTCACTGCTGGCTCAACGGGAAAGATCCACGCGCCCCTGCCTATCATCTCCTTGAGGATGTCATTCTGCGGAGTAGCGCTTATTTTCTCCTTGGAGTAACCGAACTTCTCGGCCACGGCCTGATACATCGCCAGCATCACCGTGGCGATGGCATTTATGGTGAGACCAGTTCCTATCCTCTCGAGGTCTATGTCCCGGAATGCGATCTCGAAATCCCTCAGAGAGTCCACTGCCATTCCCACTCTCCCCACTTCCCCCTCTGCCCTGGGGTCATCCGAATCCAAGCCCATCTGAGTGGGAAGATCGAAGGCCACGTTCAAGCCCGTCTGACCCTGGGAGATCATGAGCTTGAACCTCTGATTGGTCTCTTCCGGAGTGCCGAATCCAGTGTATTGCCTCGTGGTCCAAGCCCTGCTCCTGTATCCCAGAGGGTGAATGCCCCTCGTGAAGGGATATTCCCCTGGATCACCGAGATCCTTCTCATAGTCGAATCCCACCTCTTCCAAGTCCTTGGGACCGTAGACCGGTTTCACCTTGATCCCAGACTGGTATATGACTTCCTTTATGGCATCCTTCTGGTCACGGATGTACCTGGCGACTCCCATCTGACACCTCCTCGCCGCCCTTTCTGGCGGCAGAAACCAGTTCCTTGATCCCCTCGACTATTTTCCCAAAGGGGGTGCCCCCTGGAAATACCTCCTTTATCCCCATCTCCTTGAGCAAGGGAATGTCCTTCTTGGGAATCACCCCGCCTACCACTACCAAGGGATCCTCCAAGCCCTCCTTCCTCAGCCTCTCCATCAGCTTCCTGCATATGGGAACATGGGCACCTGACATTATGGACAGTCCTATGACATCCACGGACTCCTGAATGGCAGCCCTCACTATTTGCTCCACGCTCTGATGGAGGCCAGTGTAGATGACCTCCATCCCAGCATCCCTCAAAGCTAGTGCGACGACCTTCGCCCCTCTGTCATGACCGTCTAGACCTGGCTTGGCAACAAGAACCTTTATCTTCCTCTCCATTTCCTGCCCCCCAAATCTCCCATCCCGGGCCTCTGAGCCCGAAAGGGACCCTGTGACAGCCTCATCATGAGGAGATACCTCCCCTTTTCATCTCCCTTAGGACCACCTTCATCCCCCTGAGGATGTGCTGACGGACAAGCCTCTCCACTTTCTTCTCATCCCTCCTTTGCATTGCCTTGATCATTGCCCTGTGGTCTTTTATGGAGATGCTGGGCATTCTCCCCTTGGACAGGATGATCCTCCTGAACCTGTAGAAGTGATCCCTCAGTTCCTGGATCATCCTGTAGAGGCGGTCGCTCTTACTTGCCCTGTACAGGCGATCGTGGAAGTCGGTATTGAGCCTCACGAAAGACTCCAGATCGTGAGAATCCAGGGCCTCCTGGGAGATCCGGATTATTCGCTCAAGCTCCTCCATGACTTCTTGGTCCATGTTTCTGGTTGCCAGAACTGCCGCATAGCTTTCCAGAACGCTCCTTATCCCGAAGATCTCCTCGACCTCCTTGGTGGTGATCCTCCTCACCTCGTAGCCGCCATATCTGAGTTTCTGGAGGAGATCCTCCTGGGTGAGCCTCTGGAGTGCTTCTCTCACAGGTGTCCTGCTCGCCCCGAGGAGCGAGGCCAGGCGCTCCTCCACTAGCCTTCTGCCTGAGGGGATCTCCCCCCTCAGTATGGAACGCCTCAGGCTCGCATATATGACCTGACTCAGGGACCTATTGGGGGCCATCCTGACCTCTTGGGCCAGTTGACCCATCACGGCCAACTCATCCATACCTGTACTGGACCCCATGACCCCCCCTCGGATATCTCCATTGAATTGCCCCTGGCAGGCAACCCACCAGGCAAGTGCCGCACTCGAGGCACCCGGAGTGTTCCACCCTGACTTGGTCCCTCTCCTCGTCGTAATGGTAAAGCTCTGCAGGACATATCCTGGTGCAGTATCTCACCTTGCAAGCCCTTCTACAGACCTCATGGTCTATGACTATGTGACTCTCCTCATCAGGCTTGAAGGCGTTGAGGGCAAGCTTCTCATCTGTTCCGATTCCCATGGGTCATATTCTCCCTAAATCCAGTAAGTCCCTCATCATGCGAGGAAAGGACGGCGCCCTTCTCATCCACCTCATGAAGGTCCTTGAGAACCTCTCCTTTGGTCCCTTGGACACGGAAAAGATGTCCCGGAAGAACCCCACTGCGAGCTCGGGATATTCCCTGTAGAGCCTGGGTTCCCTGGCCAACTTGTCCACATGCTTGAATGTTTGCATGTCCTCGAAGACGAAGCTGTTGCCGAGCATCTTCAAGTAATCGGCCAAGACCTCTTTGGAGTAATCCCCCTTCTTGTGGGCCTGGAGGATGGCCTTTGCCGCGAACACTCCGGAGGCTATTGCCATGTCCATCCCCCGAACCGTAACCCCCATATTGAGGGCGAGGCCTGCAGCATCCCCAGCCACGATGTATCCGTCTCCCACAAGCAGGCCCGAGGGGATCTTCCTCGCCTCTGGAATCAGATGAGCGCCATATTCCGCGATCTTTCCCCCGGAGATCAACGGGGTTATCTCCTCCCTGGATTTGAAACCCTCTAGGAGTTCTTGAGGGCTCCTTTGGGATGCGAGGAGGCTTTCCATCCTCAACACTATCCCCAAGGATATGCTCTCGAGATTCGTGTACAGGAATCCTCCTCCAGGTATCCCCGAGGTCAAAGCTCCGAAGAAAAGGTGTGCGGCTCCATCCTCTCCTTCCAGGGAAAATCTCGATTCTATCTCCCCTCTGGGAAGCTCTATGACCTCCTTCACCGCCAGAGCGACATCTCTTGGGGCTGGTGGGCTGGGAAATCCCAACTCCTTTGCCAGGAGCCCCAGCACTCCCTCGGCTATGACCACCACCTTGGCCCGAATCTCTTCGCCATCCGAGACTATTCCCACTACCTTTTTCCCTTCTCTCACCAGGGAATCCACCCTCTTCTGGGTTACGACGAATCCTCCGACCTCTCCCACCCTTTCGGCCAAGTGTCTGTCCAGTTTGGCCCTGAGGACCGTCTTGCTCTGACGCTCTGGAGCATCGAAGTCACGATGGAATAGACTCACTGTTATGGATCCATCGGTGCCCACTGCTGAAATCCTCTCCACCTTCACCTTTCTTTCCATAGGAGCCGAATCGAGGAATTCGTCAGCTATCCCGAGAAGGGGCCCCAGATACAGCCTGCCGCCACTCAAGTTTTTGCTCCCTGCTTGGTCGCCCCTCTCCAGGACCAAGACCTGAAGGCCCTCTTTGGCCGCGTAATAGGCTGCCGAAAGTCCAGCTAGGCCAGCCCCCACTACCACCACATCCAGTATCTCCATTCCTGTCTTCTCCCTCAGGATCTCCTCTTGAGCTCCTCTATGAGAGCAGGGAGGACATGGTTCACATCGTCCACTATGCCAAGATCAGCGTGTTGGAATATGAGGGCATTGGGATCTTTGTTCACTGCCACTACCACCTTGGAGCTGTCCATCCCCATTATGTGGTGGATCGCGCCCGAGATCCCGAAGGCCATGTAGAGATCCGGGGATACGCTCCTTCCGCTTTTCCCCACTTGCTCAGAGGCCGGACGCCATCCGCTGTCCACAACTGAGCGACTGGCCCCCACGGCACCGCCCAATATTGCTGCCAGTTCTTCCAGGAGGAAGAACGCCTCTGGTCCTCCCATCCCCCTCCCTCCCGAGACCACGATCCTCGCCTCGCTCAGATCCACGAAGCCCTTCTCCCTCTGGGCCTTTTCCAAAACTTGAACCTCAGTGGGCCCTCGGGCCTTCATGGGAAAACATTCGACCCTCGGACTTCTCGAACCCGTCTTTCTCGCGAAGGCCCTTGGCCTTATGGCCAAAAGGCGTGGCCCTCCCTCTTGAGATTCCATCTCTACGAGGAATCTTCCTCCGTGAACAGGCCTCTTCACCCTGAGCCTCCCGCCCTCTAGAAGCTCCATCCCCACGACATCGGAAACCATCTCCACTCCTAGCCTGACGGATAGCCTGGGCATCCAGTCCATGGTGGATGGAGTCCCCGGAGCCAGTAGTGCCCAAGGGGGATCCTTGCGGATGAGTTCTTCCAAGGTCTCAACTATGAGAGAGGGGCCTCCCTCTCCATCCCCTTCCAGTGCAATGACCTGGTCAGGAAGCCCGCAGAGATCCTCCAGATTCACCTCTGAGACGGGGCCAGCCATGATGGCGAGAAGGGAGCCCCCCAACTCGTCTGCCATGGACCTCCCCTGGCTCAGGACCTCCTGGCTCGTTTGCCTCACCTTTCCATCGGCCTTTTCCACCCATACCCAAATACTTCCCTTCTCCATCTCGAGACCCCTTCTCTCTCCCTTTCAGAGGAGGCTCATCTCCTCCCTCAATATCCTCAATAGCTCCCTCGCCTTTGCTCGAGGATCGTCTCCCTCTATGATCCGCACCTGAGGCCTTCTTGGGGGCTCTGCAAACCTCACCAGTTTCCAGTTCTCGGTCCCGGGTTCCTCGGCCGCCTGAAGCTTCCTGGGCTGCACTCTCATACCCCTCATAGTCCCTTGGATCGTCGGGACCCTCGGCTCGGCAAGACCCTTGTGTGCTGTGACGAGTGCTGGAAGAGAAAACCGCACCTTTTCCTTGTGATCCCCCAGATCCCTCACAGCCACCAATGAGTCCCCACCATCCCACTCGAGGCTCGAAGCCCACGACACATGAGGTATTCCCAGGAATTCCGCCACCATTGGCCCCACCTGCCCCGAGTCGTCATCCGTGGCCTTCCTGCCACACAGGATCAAATGGAATCCCACATCCCTCAAGGCCTGGCTCAGGACCCGAGCCGCCCTCAAGGGGTAAAGCCACGAGCCCTCTTTCCCTTCCACATGCACTGCCTCGTCTGCCCCCATTGCCACTGCTTTCCTCAAGCCCTCGAGAACGTACCTCGGCCCATACGCTATGGCCGTTACCTTCACCTGGGGGAAAGCCTCCTTTATCTTGACGGCCTTCTCCACAGCTATGGCATCGAAGTAGTTGAGCTCCCATTTCTCCTCCACCCGGAGCCCTCTTCCGCCATCGGAAATCTCCATACGGGCCTCGCTGTCCGGAACAGTCTTTACCAGGACCGCTATGTGCATCGGTCACTTTCCTCCTTTCCTCACAGCTTCCCCACTATTTGCCTGCCCAAGAAGTCCTTGAGGATCTCGTGGGTGCCACCTCCGTAAAGGAGGAACCTGGCATCCCTGAAGTATCTCTGGGGCGCATATTCTTGGGCAAATCCATTGGCGCCATAGATTCTCGTGACCTCGTCCACCACCTTGAGGCAGACCTCTGTTGCGAACATCTTGGCCATTGCCGCCTCATTCCTGCAATCGAGGCCCTGATCAATGCGCCACGCAGCGTAGTGGACCATGAGCCTCGAAGCCTGGATCTCAGTGGCCATCTCGGCGATCTTCGCCCTTATGAGCTGGTACGTCCCTATGGGATTGCCGAATGCCACCCTCTTTCTGGCGTACTGGAGCCCCTCATCGAAGGCTGCCCTGGAGATCCCTATTGCCATGGCGCCTGTCATGGCCCTTATCTCGTTGAGGATCTCCCCCAGATAGACCATCCCCTTTCCCAACTCCTCCCCCAGGAGGTTCTCTTGGGGGACTCTCACGGAATCGAAAATCAGCTCTCCTGTCACGGTTCCCCTGCAACCCATCTTGTGGATGATCTGTCCTGGGGAGAAGCCAGGGGTTCCCTTCTCCACTAAGAAGAAATTGAGCCCTTTGAAACCAGAACCGGGCTCGGTTGTGGCCAGGACTGTGGCGAAATCGCAAATGGGACCATTGGTGATCCACATCTTCGTACCATTTATGACCCAAGCGTCCCCCTCCCTCGTAGCAGTGGTGCGGGTTGCGGCCAGGTCCGAACCCGACTGATCTTCGGTGAAACATATGGTCGCTATTTTCTCGCCCCTCATTGCAGGGAGGAGACACCTTTTCTTGATCTCCTCTGTGCCGAACCTGTAGAGGAAATGGGTCCCCATGAGCGCGTTCATGATGACCGATTGGGCAAACCCGACGGATCCTCTCGTTATCTCCTCGTAGAAAAGCATGCAGGTGACCTTGTCAGCATTCATTCCCCCCAAATTTTCCGGATATCTCAGTCCCAGATATCCCAGCGAGGAGAATTCTCGCCATAGCTCCCATGGGAACTCGTCCTTCTCGTCTATGGTCTGTGCCAGAGGGACAACCATCCTGTCCACGGCCTCTGCCACCACTTTCTGGAAGAACTCTTGCTCCTCCGTGAGTCTGAAATCCATGGTCACCTCCCCTTGGGGCCTCTATTCCGAGACAGTACTATCTCGTTGCACCAAGGCGTCTTCCCATCAATCTTCCCTGGTCTCTCCCAGAAAGGCCCTCTTCACATCCTCATTGTCCTCGAGAAAATTGGCATCGCCGCTCAAGACTATCCTTCCTGTCTCCATCACGTAGCCCTTGTCAGAGACCTTGAGGGCTGCTTTGGCATTCTGCTCCACGAGGAGCACAGTGGTATTTCTCCGTGGGAGCATTCTTATGACCTTGAATATCTCTGCCGCAACTAGAGGTGCCAAGCCCAGGGAGGGTTCGTCCAGCATCATCAGTTTAGGCTTGGACATGAGTCCCCTCGCTAGGGCGAGCATCTGCTGCTCCCCTCCACTTAAGGTCCCTGCCATTTGGCCTTTTCTCTGCCCCAGAACTGGAAAAAGGTTCCAGATCTCCTCGAGCTCCCCTTTTATGTTCTCTCCCTTGCACAATCTCAGGTATGCCCCCATCTCCAGGTTCTCCACCACCGTGAGATCGTGGAAGATCTGCCTCCCCTCGGGAACCTGGACTATTCCCATGGCCACGATCCTCTGGGGAGGAAGGCCAGCGATCTCCTCACCGCCAAAGGAAATGGTCCCACCCGATGGCTTCACGATGCCGGATAGGGTGTTGAGGAGGGTGGTCTTGCCAGCGCCATTGGCTCCGATGAGACAGACCGTCTGTCCCGAATGGATGCTCACATCCACCCCTTTTATGGCATGAACGAGTCCGTAATGGACATGGAGTCCCCTGACCTCAAGCATGGGGAAGCTCCCCACCCAGATATGCTTCCATGACCTTGGGATCCCTCCTCACCTCTTGAGGCCTTCCCTCAGCTATCTTGGAGCCGTAGTGGAGTACCACGACCCTGTCGGAGATTCCCATGACGAGGTTCATGTCGTGTTCCACAAGGAGCATGGAGGTCCCCTTCTCTCTCAGGCTCAGAAAGATCTCTCCCAGCTTCTGGGTCTCCGCTATGTTGAGCCCGGCGGCTGGCTCATCCAAGAGCAGTATCACCGGATCGAAGACTATGGCCCTGGCTATTTCCAGTCTCTTCCTATCTCCATAGGGCAAGGAGCCCGCTATCCAATGGGCCTTCTCGGCAAGGCCCACTGCCTTCAAAGCCGCCATGGCCTTCTCGTGGACCCACTTCTCCTCGCGTTTCATGTCAGGCCATCTTGCCATGGCCCTCAAGAAGCCGGTTCGAGTTCGGCTGTGGAGGCCCACCTTCACGTTTTCCAAGACGGACATTTGTTGGAACAACTGAAGGTTCTGGAACGTCCTCCCGACTCCCCTCGCACATATCTCGTGGGGGCTCATCCCCGTTATCCTCTGTCCCTCGAGGAGAACCTCCCCCCTGTTGGGCTTCCTGAGGCCACTTATCACATTTAGGGCCGTGGTCTTTCCGGATCCATTGGGCCCGATGAGAGCCGTTATCTCGCCCCTCACAGCCCCGAAGGTGACCCCGGAGAGGGCAGCGAGGCCTCCGAAGAAGACGGTCACGTTGTCCACAACGAGAATTAAATCCCCCTTCCCCTCCAATGGCCTGTCCTCGTCAGGTCTCCTCACTCAGAAGATTTCTCATCTTCCTTCTGGTATAAGCCTTGGAAATGACGCCACCTATGCCCTCTGGAACGAACATTAGCATAAGAGCGAGAATGGCACCGTACACTATGTCCTTGTATTCCTCCAGGAAGTGGAGCACCTGGGGAAGAGGGGTGAGAAAGGCTGCCCCAAATATATTCCCCCAAAGATTCCCCATTCCCCCCACTATGACCATGGTAACTAGCTCTATGGAGAAGAATATATCGAAGGTCCTGGGGCTTATGAAGCCGAGATAGTGGGCGTAGAGGCTTCCTGCCAGGGATGCTGTCACAGCTGAAATCACGAATACCACGGCCTTGTAAAGGGAGGTATTGACCCCTAGGGTATTGGCTGCAAGCTCGCTTCCATGAATGGCTTTGAGAGCTCTTCCGACTCTGCTGTCCACTAGATTGATGGATGCTCCGACTGCCGCGAGGGCAAAAAACCAGATGAGGTAGTAATTCTTGAGGTCCGTGTCGAAGGAAAACGAGAAAATCCTGAGAGGCGGGATCCCCGCTAGCCCAGAGGGCCCCCCTGTCATCTCCTCCCACCTCACCATTACTATGTTCAAGACCACGTTGAAACCCAGTGTGGCCATGACGAGGTAGTGCCCCTTGAGCTTCAAGGTAGGCCTCCCCACAATGTAGGCCACGATCCCGGAAAAGAGGAGAGAGGCCCCCAGGGCGAGCCATGGGGACCAACCGTACGTGACCGTCAGGATCCCACTCGTATAGGCCCCCAGGCCATAGAAGGCAGCGTGGCCCAGGGATATTTGACCAGCGTAACCTATGAGGAGATTCAGGCCCACGACTATCAAGGAATTCAGTCCCACGATGTTGAGGACGTTCAGGTAATATGGATTTGTGACCATAAGGGGAATTGCGGCCACAAGAAGTGCCACGAGGCCCAATATCATCAGTTGAATCCTTCGAGCCAATTTCCCCTCACACTCTAGTGGATTCGCCCTTGCCCAATATTCCCGAAGGCTTGAAGAAGAGGACCATTATCAGGATCACAAAGGCAATGGCATCCTTGTAATCCGATGATACGATTCCTGCTCCCAGGGATTCCAACACTCCGAGGCAGAGGCCTCCCACTATTGCGCCGAAGAAACTACCATAGCCTCCGAGAATAGCTCCTGCAAATCCCTTGAGCCCTATCATTATCCCCACATCGTATGCGAGGGTGGTTATGGGCACTATGAGAATTCCCGCCACAGCCCCAAGGGCGCCGCTCAGAAGGAATGAGACCATGACCATCTTGTTGGAATCTATGCCCATGAGGCTTGCCGCCCTCGGGTTTGAGGCCGTTGCCCTCATGGCCTTTCCCGTCGTGGTGCGGGTGAAGAAGAGATGAAGCGCCACAACCACTGCGAGACTTATGAGGAAGATCCAGATGCTCTGGGGAAGGACTGTGGCGCCCAGAAATCTCAGGGGCTCCTCGCCGGACAGGGGCGGCAGAGCCATGGAGGCCTTCCCCCAGATCTGCTTTATTCCACCCCTGAGAACTATGGAGATCCCTATGGTTATGAAGATGAGATGGATGACCTCCTTGGATCTAGCCGGTCTTATGGCAAGCCTCTGGACCATTGCTCCCACAACTCCAACTGCCGCAACGGCCAAGGGGAAGGCGATCCATTGTTGGACTCCCACCTGCCTGAAGAGGGTATACATGACCATCCCACCCAGGGTTATGAAGTCCACCTGGGTGAAATTCACAATGCCTGTGGCATTGTGGATTATGCAGAACCCCAAGGCGACCAGGGCGTAGATGCTCCCTGTTGTGAGGCCTGAGAGGACAAATTGGAGCAACTGGTCCGCCAAGCGCGCGCTCCCTCCTTCTCGATCAGACGATCCCCTCCTCTTTGAGCTGAGCCAACTCCGAAGCAGAGAGGCCCAGGTGCTTGCAGAAGTAGAGTTCGTTGTGCTCGCCGAATCTGGGCGGGAAGCTCAAAACCCCTTCCCTCTCTTCCAAAAACTCGGTCCTGTAAGGAGCTGGGGCCAAGGTTATCTCGATCCCGGTTTTGGGATCCCTCGCTTTCAGAAGTCTTTTCTTCACCAATGGATCCTCGATGACCTCCTTTATGGACTGGATCTTCGAGACAGGGACTGTTATCTCCTTGAACATCCGGATGACCTCTTCTGTCTCGAGGGTCCTGAAGATCTCCGCCAGCTTCCTGTTCAAGTTCTGGACATCCTTGATCCTTCCCTCGTTTTTCTCGTAAGCTGGCTCTTTCAATGCCCTGAAGGGCTCCAGCTCTGTCAATGAGGCCCACTGCCTGTCATTGCCAACCGCTATGTAGACATACCCATCCTTGGTCTGGAAGACCGAAACCGGCGCGAAAAACTCGTGGGTATTCCCTCTCCTTGTGACGACCCTCCCGAAGGAGGCCGTGAGGGTTATGGGGACAGTGAGCCAGGATACGGTGCTCTCGAACATGGACAGATCAATTCTGCAGCCTTTCCCCGTCCTCTCCCTCAAGAAAAGCGCTTTCATCAAAAGACCATAAGCGTGCTCGCTTGCACCCATGTCGGGCAAAGGGATCCCCAGTACCTGGGGGAACCCGTCGGGCTCGCCCGTGAGCTCCATTAGGCCCCCTCTAGCCTGCAATATGGGATCGTAAGCGGCCTCGTTGGAATCCGGGCCAAAACCTGTCACCCCAAGCCAGATGATATCCTCTTTTATGGAGCGGAGCCTTTCATAGTCTATGCCGAGCTTGGAATAGTTCCTCGGAAGCTGATTCGTGGCGAATATGTCCACATCGAGCTCCCGTATCAGCCTGGCCAGGAGCTCCTGTCCCTTGGGGGAGGCGAGATTGAGGGTTATGGCCTTTTTCCCCGCATTGATGCACAGGTAATAGGTGTTCATCCTCTCCTCACCGAGGCGATTCTCACCCACGAGCCTGTTGGGATCCCCATACACGGGATGCTCTACCCTTATTACCTCCGCACCATCCATCGCGAGACGATACGTGAGATAAGGAAGAACTGTGGCCTGTTCGAGGGAAAGTACCTTGATCTCACTCAGAGGATTCATGGCTCGTTCCTCCCAGCCAGCGTTTGGAACCATCTCGGCTGCCTGAAAGGGACTTCTTTCCGAAGCTCAAAAGGCAGCCTTTATTGGTTGCGGGACAAAAGCGCTTGACTATGGGCCCGGATATTTGTATACACTGTCCGAACGGGCGGATTATAGGATCTCTTTCGGGCCATGTCAATGGGGGCCGAGGGCCTCACGAGCTGATGGAGGGCTTGCCTTGAGACTTCCGAGATTCGATTATCTGGAGCCACACACTCTGGAAGAAGCCCTTGAGATGAGAAGCGAAGCAGGGGAGAAGGGAGAGGTCCTCGCTGGAGGAACGGACCTCCTGGTGAGGATGAAACAGAGACTCAAGAAGCCTTCTTTCCTCATAACTCTCAAGCACCTCAGGGAACTGGAAGGGGTGAAGATGGAGGAGGGGGAGTTGGCAATCGGTGCCAAGACATCCCTCAGGGATGTGATCCGCTCACCCTGGGTTCAGAGATATGCCAATGGGCTTGCTGAAGCCTTGAGCTCGGTTGGGGCATACACCATCCAACACGTCCGTGGGACCATAGGGGGGAATCTGTGCCAAGACACTAGATGCCTCTATTACAATCAGTCGGCCTTTTGGCGTTCCGGAAGGGCTCCTTGCCACAAGGCAGGTGGCAAGATCTGTTATGCGAGGGAGGGGTCGGATAGGTGCAGGTCAACGAACCAGTCGGACGGGGCAACGGCACTTCTGGCCCTGGATGCCCGAGTGACCCTCCGGAGCCTCCGGGGCGAGAGGACCATTCCTGTTTCGGATCTCTTCACCATGAAGGGGGAGGCCCCGCTGGATATCCGCTCCGATGAGATCCTCACCACCATAAGGATACCCATTGCATCCCAGTCAGCGGCCTCGGCCTACGAGAGGATATCCTATAGGTCAGCAATAGACTTTCCAGTGGCTTGCGCTGCAGTGCTCATAGAGGCCGAGGACAAGACCATAAGGAGGGCAAGAATCGCAGTGGGGGCCATGGGAAATGCACCCCTGCTCATGATCCAGGCAGCTGAATTGCTCCAAGGGAAACCACTGGAGGACGAAGGGGCCTGGAAGAGGGCAGCCAGAATCGCCATGGATCATGCCTCAGCCTTCGCTGTGAATAACGTTGGGGCCACGGTGGAGTGGCGCGTGAGCATGGTGGAAGTGTTGGTGAGGAGGGCCCTGAGGAGGGCTTGCGAGGCTGCAAGGGGCATTGGGGAGGGGCCATGAGCAAGAGGATCGTCAAATTCAGAGTAAACGGGGAAGAGGTGGAGCTCGCTGTGGAGCCCCATTGGACTCTCCTCGAGGCCTTGAGGGAGGAGCTCGATCTCACGGGGACCAAGGAAGGGTGTTCGGAGGGGGTCTGTGGATCCTGCACAGTGCTCGTGGACGGGGCTCCTGTGAGGGCGTGTCTCACCCTGGCCTTGGAGGTCGAGGGGAGGGAGATATTGACCGTGGAGGGTCTTGGCGGCCCGGATGGGCTGGATCCATTGCAGAGGGCCTTCATCGAGAGGGGAGCTGTCCAGTGCGGTTTCTGCACATCTGGAATGCTCATGGCAGCCAAAGGACTCCTTCTCGAGAATCCCAACCCGTCCCAAGAGGATATAAAGAGAGCCTTGGCAGGGAACATTTGCAGATGCACAGGCTACATCAAGATCATAGAAGCGGTGGAGGAAGCCGCCTCACTTTCTCCAACTCCAATCCATGAGTCGAGGTAGGAGGGAAGAGATGCCCGAATACTCCTATATCGGAAAGAGAATGCCGAGGATAGACTCCCTCGCCAAGGTCACAGGTGCTGCGAAATACACAGCGGACCTCAAATTTCCCAGAATGCTTGTGGGCAAAGTCCTCAGAAGCCCTCTCCCCCACGCCAGGATCCTCAACATAGATGCTTCGAGGGCCCTCAGGCTTCCGGGGGTCAAGGCAGTTGTCACGGGCAAGGACACCTACGGTGAAAAGTGGGGTGTCTTCCGATACACCCAGGACCAGATGTTTCTGCCCCTGGACAAGGTCCGCTATTTTGGAGAGGAGGTTGCCGCAGTTGCTGCCACAGACGAGGACACTGCCCTCGAGGCTCTGGAGCTCATAAAAGTGGATTACGAGGAGTTGCCCGCTGTATTCGATCCCATGGAGGCCATCGCCCCAGGGGCGCCGCTGATCCACGACGATTTCCCCCAGAACATAAACATCCACGTTCACATAGAGGTCGGCGATGTGGAAGGCGGGTTCGCCAAATCTTATCTGGTGAGGGAGGACACCTTCACAGCGGCCGAGGAGTCCTATTTTCAGGGGGAGCCCTATGCTGTTGTTGCGAGATTCGACCTGGATGGGAATCTCGAGATATGGATGCCCAATGCGGGGCCCCACATGAAGGCCAAGCCTCTATCCAATGCCTTGAGGATACCCCTTCACAAGGTCCATGTGAGGAAAATAGCCATAGGGGGGGCCTTCGGAGGACGTTCGGAGATAAGCCCAGCTGATTTCATCTGCGCCCTTCTTGCCAGGAAGACTGGAAGGCCGGTGAAGATTGTCTACACGAGGGAAGAGAACACCGTATGCACCCGTCAGGGCCATTCCATGATAGCTACCATAAAGACAGGGGTGGACAAGACAGGAAGGGTCCTGGCAAGGGATGTGACCTGCTACATGGACGGTGGTGCTTACAGCAGCACGGGTCCCATAGCGACGAGCGTGCCCTTCCTCTGCATGGAGCAGGCTTACAAGATGGATTCTGTCAGATACAACGGTTACAGGATCTACACCAACAAGCCCATAAGGGGGATGATAAGGGTCCATGGCAGGGCCTTTGCCTGCGGGGTCGACACCCAACTCGACATGATAGCGGAAGAGCTGGGTATGGACCCAGTGGAGATTCGACTGGTCAATGCTCGGGAGGCAGGTGAGTACACCCCAACGAGATCCTATGTGGCAAGCTGCGCCATGAAGGAGACGATTCTCAAGGCAGCGGAGAAGGCGAGGTGGAAGGAGAAGTGGGGGAAACTTCCCAAGTGGAGGGGTATTGGAATAGGATGCAATTCGGTCCAGACGGGGTTCCCCATGGGCATAAGGGGAGGTTCCCAGGCAATAATCAAGTTCAACGAGGATGGCGGCGCAACGGTCATCTCGGGTGTCGTGGACAATGGCCAAGGAAACGACAACATGCTGGTGCAAATCGCAGCAGAGGAACTGGGCCTCAGGCCCGAGGATATCCAGCTTGTAACAGCGGATACAGAGGTGACGCCCCTGGATCCAGGCGCGTACTCCCAAGTGTCCACATTCATAGGAGGGCAAGCGGTTCGACTGGCTGCCCAGGACGCGAGGAAGAAACTATTCCAGATAGCAGCCAGGGCCCTGGAGGCTCACCCAGATGACCTGGTTGCGAGAGACAGGATGATATTCGTGAAGGGAGTGCCCCACAAGGGGCTTCCCATCCAGAAGGTTATAAGGATGGGGCTCTCCCAAGGGATAAGTGTCGCGGGCGAGGGTTCCTATTGGCCAAAGGTCGATCCCAAGAGAGAGTGGGTCCAGAATCCCTACGGCCAGATGTGCGAGGCCTTCTCCTTTGGCACTACCATAGCCGAGGTGGAGGTTGACCCGGAGACGGGAAAGGTGAAGGTGCTGGAGGTGGTGGCAGCGCAGGATGTTGGGTTCGCCCTGAATCCTCTGGTGCTCGAGGGCCAGTTCCAGGGGGCGGTTGCCATGGGAGGCCAAGGAGGGATGCTCACCGAATATCATTTTTGGGACGGGGGAAGGGTTATGAACCCAACCCAGCTCGAATACAAGGTCCCCCTGGCCATCGATATGCCCAGGATCCACACGATAATTGTGGAATCCGTGGACCCCAAGGGACCATACGGGGCGAAGGAGGCGGGGATGTCCATTGCCATGAGCGCAGCCCAGGCCTATAGCGCTGCCATATGCAATGCAATAGGGGTCTATCTCAAGGACTATCCCCTTACCCCCGAGAAGATCCTCAAGGCCATAAGGGAGAAAGAGGAGGCAGGGGAGAAGACCCACCAATGACTCGGTGAGAATTCCTCACCTCAGGTGAATCTTCTGGCCACGTAATCCAGGGATTCCTCTATGGCTGTGAGGGCCTGCCTCAGGTCCTCCTCCGTGTGTCTGAAACAGATGTAAGCATGGTGGTGAGGTGCCATGAAGACCCCCCTCCTTATGAGCTGAGTGTAGAAAACGTTCCTCTTGGCCCTGTGGCTTCCCGCCTCGTCCCTGGCAAAGGTGATGAAGAACATGGGGGCCACTCCAGATAGCTCCGCCCCCACGGGGTATCTCTCCAGTATGGCCCTAATCCTCTCCAGGAACCTCTCTCCTTTTTCCCAGATTTGCTCCAGGACCTTGTCCCTCTCCAGTATCTCTATGGTCTTGAGAGCTGCTATGAATCCATCGCTGTTGGGGAAGAAGGTCGACGAGATGAAGAGCTTTTCGGCCGCTGCCATCATCACATCCTTGAGGCCAGTGACCACACTTATCGCGTAACCATTGGCCATTGCCTTCCCGAATACAGCCAGGTGAGGGGTCACTCCATAGAGCTTCTGTGCGCCTCCCAGCGACAGCCTGAAACCTGTCCTTATCTCGTCGAATATGAGCACTGCCCCGTACCTCTCTGCCAGGTCCTTCACTCCTTGAAGAAAACCGGGTTTCGGTTCCTCCATCTTCTGGTGGAGGGGATGGCCGAATGGGGTCATGATTATGGCCGCTGTGTCGTGGCCATGTTCCCTCATGAGGTCCTCGAGCTGGTCGAGATCGTTGTAACGGAACTCGAAGACGTCCTCATAGAGTTTCTTTGGAATCCCACCTTTCATCTCCACACACCAATCGTGCCATCCATGGTAGCCGCATCTGATCACCTTCACCCTGCCTGTATACGCCCTGGCTATCCTGATGCTCGCTGTTGTTGCATCGGATCCGGTCTTGAGAAAGATGCTCAATTGGGAGCACGGGATGAGGGAGTTGAGCTTCCTGGCCAGCTCGTTTTGGTATCTCTGGGTGAGGGAGAAGCAGAATCCCTTTTCCCTTATCTGCCGAATCACAGCGCTGTCTACCTCCTCCTCCCTGTATCCCAGGATTATGGGACCGTAGCCACAGAGGAAATCTATGTACTCGTTTCCGTCAACATCGGTGACTCTCCCACCCTTTCCATGTTCCAGGAAGATGGGATATTCCCCTTCTATGAAGTCGCTCGGTTTCCTCGCGCCTAGGACCCCTCCGGGGATGAGACCCTTTGCCTCCTCGAAAAGATCCAAGCTCCTCCTGAGATTGAGTTTTTCGGCCTCTCCCATTCCAAGGACCTCCTTTTCCCCTCACAGGCTCAGAGAGAGAGGAGCGACCGAGTCACCTCGGTCTCGTGGATTCTAGCCCCTCTTCTCACGAACTCCCTGAGGAACTTCTCAGCATCGATGCATCCTTCGGGGGCAAGGACACCGGTTGCCCTCACCTCTCCCGTGCAGAACATCCAGGCAGCTATTGCAGCTGGAAGACCAGTGCCGGCTGCTGTCCTGCCCACTATGTCGGCAGTATAGGAGACGCTCTTTCCTCCTCTCTCCCCTTTCACCACCACCTTCATCCCGGAGGCCGTGGGACCTCTGTCTCTGCCTTCTGGGATTCTCCTCCAGAGCTCCAGCGTGAGATCGTATGGAATCACCTGCTTCCCCTTCACCTCAACGGGCTCCTTGCTGAGAAAGCCGGTTTCCTTTTGCTCCTTTATCAACTTGTGGACCCAAGTGGGAACGAGCGCCCCCTTGACGATCACCTTCTTCACACCCTCTATGTACCTGGGCATGGTGAAGGGCTGAGGGTGGCCCACATAGCTTACGAGGCAATCGCCTAGAGGCTCGAGAAAGGTCACCACCTCATCCCCTGTACCCCCCTCGACTTGCTCCAACCTCCCATCTATGAACTGCGGGACCATGCCCGTGACCATATGAAGGCTGTGGTCCCAGGCAGCACCGTGCTCTATGTCCGCTATGCTCACCACCCAGTAGAGCTCGATCTCCTCCACTCGATCCAATCTGTCGGCATAGTACTTGGCAATTAGGTTATTGGTCCCCGGATCGGATCCCATCCCCGTGAGCACGGCTATGCCGGCCTTCCTGGCAGCGGAATCTATCTCCGACTCGTAGAGGAGCGCTGCCGCCTCGTAATCGTCACATATGTCTATGTAGTTCACCCGAGCTTCCACCGCTGCCCTGGCAACTGGGATCGCCGTCCTGTAAAAGGGCCCGGCACAGTGCACCACCACATCCACTTCCTTCATTGCCTGGACGAGCCCCTGGTGATCCATGACATCGAGCTTTGTGAGAACGACTTTCTCGCTCTCCCTCAATTTCTCGTGGAGCCTGTGGGGATCGGGCTGGATGTCTCCCAGGATCACCCTCTGGAACTCATCTTGCTTTATGAGGTTTCGGGCCACAGCTTGACCCATTCCACCCGCACCTCCCACAACAAGTGCCTTCATCCTTCTCTACCTCCTCGCAGTCGATATTGCAGACCTTAGGCCCCCCTCCCCCCGGCCATTACAGGAAGGATCCTTCCCCTCTTTTCCAAGAAGCCAAAGGGCAATCCCCGGTCAATGGAACAATGTATACAGATTCACATGGGGCGGAATATAAACCAAAAAGGGCTTCGGGTCAACATGGATCCCCTGAGGGATCAGGGGCCTTCCTGGGCCGTCAACATCTCTTCTTCGTGGGTTAGGGCCCTCTCGAAGAGCTCGATCATCTGGTCTATCTCATCCTCGGTAACGATGAAGGGGGGGCCGAACATGATCATGTCCCCTGCCTTTCCCCTTTCGCATCCTCCAGAGGATTCTATGAACAATCCCATATCCAGGGCCCTGTGGGCCACCCTCTGGTGAAATTTCAGCTTGGGATCCAGGGGCTCCTTCGTGACCTTGTCCTTGACGAATTCCACCCCCCACATGAGGCCAAGCCCCCTGATATCTCCAACAGTGGGATGGGGGGAAAGCTCCTCCTTCAGCCTCGCCCCGAGATATCGCCCCATCTTTTGGGCCCTTTCCACGAGCCCCTTTTCCTTGAGGTAGTCTATGGCCCTCGATATCACTGCTGCCCCGAGAGGATTCCCAGCCCAGGAATATCCAGGAGAGAATATTCCAGTTCCATCCTCTATGGCCTTCGCGACCTTCTCGGAGATGGCCACTGCCCCCACTGGGAAGTATCCTCCCCCAAGGCCCTTCCCCAGGGTCAGGATGTCTGGAATGATGCCAAAGTGCTCATATGCGAACCACTTTCCCGTGCGACCGAATCCTGTCATCACCTCGTCCAATACGAGGAGCACCCCGTGCTCGTCACAGATCTCCCTGACCAATCTGAAGTAATCAGCCCTGGGATGAGCGCCGCAGAGGGACATCCCCGAAATCGGCTCTGCTATGAAGGCAGCTACGTTCTCTGGCCCCTGGCACAGGATCTCGTGCTCGAGTGCCCTCGCACATTGAAGATCGCACCTCGATGGCTCCAGGCCGAACCAGCACCTGTAACAATAGGCTGGAGGGATGTGTGCGTCGTCCTTCAGCATTGGCACATAGTCCCTTCTTCTTGTGGGCATTCCACTCCAAGCCAAGGCCCCCTGCGTCATCCCGTGGTAGCTCAACCATCTCGATATGACCTTGTACTTGCTCCCTTCCCCCCTCTCCAAGTGGAAACGCCTCGCTATCTTCACGGCTATCTCATTGGCCTCAGAGCCACCACTTACGAGAAAGACCTTCTTCATGGCAAAACCAGTGAGCTCGCATATCTTGCGTGCCGCCTCTTCGAGGGCAGGGGTCGTGAAATCGCTTCGATAGACGAAAGCTATCTTCTTGGCCTGCTCAGCCAAGGCCTCGGCCATCTCGGCTATGCCATGGCCCAAATTGCACAGAATGGGACCTCCAGAGGCATCGATGTAACGGTTCCCCTCGCTATCGTAGAGGTATATGCCCTCGCCCCTAACTATTGAGCGATAATGTCTTCTGGAGTCGACCCTCAGCACCGCATCCGACCCTGCTCTTTGCCCCCGACCCATGGAACACCCCTCCTCGAGAAGTCCTTCTCCTTTCAGAGCCATCCTTTCCTCTTGAAATACCACAACATGAAACCAGAGATCGCAGCCATCAATCCCAGGGCTGCGGGATATCCCCACTGCCACTTGAGCTCTGGCATGAACTCGAAATTCATCCCGTATATCCCCGCAATGAAGGTGAGGGGGATGAAGATGGTGGAGATCATCGTGAGGAACTTCATTATCTCGTTCAGCCTGTTGTTGACGCTGGAGAGGTACACATCTATCATGGCAGCAGCCATGTCCCTGTAAGTTTCGAGGGTGTCCATCACCTCCACGGTATGATCGTACACGTCCCTGAGAAAGGGCCTTACGGCCTCGCTCACATGTGCCGATTCTCCCCTGACGAGCCCTCCCAGGACCTCCCTGAGGGGGAAGAGGGCCTTCCTCACAGTGAGCATCTCCCTTCTCAGTCTGTGGACCTGACTCACGGATTGGGGTGCTGGGCTTGAGAGTATCGCCTCCTCGAGCTCCTCCAATTCCTCGCCCATGTGTTCCAGGAGGGGGAAATAGTTATCCACGATATTGTCGATGAGGCAGTAAAGGAGGTAGTCGGGACCCATCTGCCGGATTTTCCCCTTTCCAGCAAGGAGCCTCTCCCTCACCTGAGAAAAAAGATCCTCAGCGCCCTCCTGAAACGAGAGAACGAGGCCGCTCGAGATAGCGAGGCTTACCTGTTCGGAGATGACCAATCCTTTTGGTCTATCGTATTTGAGGTTTCTGAGGACGACGTAAGTGTGGGTCCCATAGTCCTCCAGCTTGGGCCTTTGATTCGTATCTACCACATCCTCGAGGAGCAGAGCGTGGAGTCCAAAGCACCGGCCTATCTTCTCTATCAAGGCCACATCATGAAGCCCTTGGACATCTATCCAAGCTTTGAGACCCTCTCTCTCGAGCCATGTGCACTCTCCCAGAGAATCTAGCTCCCTGAGCTCTGCCCCCTCCGCATCGTAGAACACAACTCGGACAACTACCTTCTCTGTCTTCTTCTCCCCAACATGCACCAGGGTCCCTGGTGGAAGGCCAACCTTCTGTGCCCTCTTTCGAAAGAGTGAAGAGGATGTTCTCTTCCTCCTGGCCATCAGGAACCTCAGACTTCGAGAATTTTTCCATTGTTGGAGAGATCCGATGGGGCATAGCCAAATTCCTCCAAGAACCTGCTTACCACCTCGGGCTCTGGCTTCCATCCCATCCTCTCCCCCCTGAACTCCGTTGCGACCAGGTAATCCACAACCGGGGAGAAGGTGCCCATGGCCAAGAAATTGGGCTGATGAGTTGGATTGCCTCCCGGCCCCCCCTTGCTAGCCCAGAGGGCATCCACTATGCACAGTTGTTGACGAGGGAAAAGCACCCTCCCACTTTTCGAATCCATGGGACCGAGGATCTCCTGGGTCTTGTTTATGGCTATGAGGTAGTCCTCGCTTCCTTCCTCGTGGCCAGGTCTCGGAGAGAAGGTGCCGAAGTGGTTCTTCATGGTCATGGTGAACCCGCCGAAGCGGGAGCTGTGGCCCTTGCAAAGGGCTATGTTGACGAGGATGTCCACCTTGCCTTCAACAAGGGGGGCTATGCACCTGGAGCGACTCTTCCCATCCCTCCAAGGCTTGGGAACAGCGGTGAAAGTCGTGACTCCTCCCCAAGCATCCTCGATCCTCACCCCTTCCGGTAGACCTGAAAACGGGGTCGTTCTGCTCATCCCACTTCCATGAATCGCATCGTAGATGTGAATGTTTTCCGCTTTCACTCCCAAGATTTCCGTGAGCACCCTGCAGACCTTTGCCATGACCGCGCTTCTTGTGTGCTGGAGCGCGATATTGTTGGTCTTTATGGCCACTGTCACATCCCCCCAGGATTTTCCGGGTGGCTTTATGAATATCTGCCTCCAAGCCTTCTGGGGATCCTTTAGCCCACTCAAGCCACATGCCATCTTGTCCATGTTCTCCCACACGGCCTTCGTGACCACGAGCTCCTCTTGCCTCGCCCAACTCGAGTGGGGTTCATGGCCCCTTGTCATCGATGGATCGGTCACTCCCACAACGAGAAGATCATCTACTTCGGGGTGCACTTTGACCTTGGGTCGTGGTTCAGAACCTGCTGGCATCTCCCGCGACCATCCCATGGCCAGAGTCGAAACCCCGATCCCTATCCCGGCCTTGAGAAAATCCCTTCTCTTCATCCCGTCTCCCATCCCTAGGCCCTAGCTCTCTCTTATTTCATTTGGAGGCGGTTTTCTTGAGCTCCTCCTCCACCATCTGGACTATCCCCGTGAAATCCGGCCTTCGGACAAGCTTCCCGTTTACAAAGATCGTAGGGGTGCCTCTTACCTGTACCTGATAGCCGTTCTGGATGTCCTTGTTGATCATCTCCTGTATGGCTGGATCCTTAACGTCGTTTTGGAACTTTTCCATGTCCAGCCCGAGGGACTGAGCTATCTCGTTTATCTTCGCGTCGTTGAGCTCTTTTTGCTTCTCGAAGAGCATTTCGTGGAACTCCCAAAATTTGCCCTGTCTGTGGGCAGCGAGAGCAGCCTTGGCAGCTGGCATGGCTTGAGGATGGCTCTGAAGGGGGAACTGCTTTATCACGAGCTTCACATCATTTGGATATTTTTGGAGCACTTGTTTCAATTGGGGCTCCAATCTGGCGCAGTAAGGGCACTGGTAATCATCGAAGACAGCGATGGTCACTCGGGCGTTCTCCGGTCCCCTGAAGGGATGACCATCTATGGCCACATCCTGAATGAACTCGAGCCTCAGGACCTCCATGGATTTGGACTCTTGGCTCGTCAGGATGAGGGCCTGGTGAACACCTGAGTAAACCAGTCTATCGAACCCCTGCTGGACATTGATCCTGGCAAGGGGTTCTGTGGATCCAGCCCTGTAGACCATGACCTCCTTCTCACCCAGGACAAAAACCCATTGACCATCCTCGGAAACAGCCACATCCCTGGGCTTGCTCGGAAGCTCGAGCTTCTGAACCGATGTGGACTCGACTCCCAATGCCCCAAAGGCCCAAGAGGGACCTCCGGCTGCCAAGAGAACAACCGTAACCCAACAAAGCATCTTCCCAAATGACCTCATCCCTAGCACCTCCCCATTTTTTTCTTTCAGGGACACATCTTCACCATGATAGGATCAGCGAGGGGACTTTTCCAGCCATTTCCCTTTCTCCCTCGAGATAGGGCCAAGCTGTCCTCGAGGTCGCAATCCCCCAAAGGACCCCCCTTTTTCTCACCCCAAGAGCCTGAAGAGCTCCACTATGAGCCTCTGGATGGCGCCGCCCAAGATCTGGAATGCCAGGAGGGCCACAATGGGGGATATATCTATGGCCCCAAAGGAAGGCACGAACTTTCTGAAGGGGGAGAGAAGAGGCTCCGATATTCCGTAGACCGCTTGAACCAGGGGATTTCTGGGATCCGGGGAAAACCAACTGAGAATGGCCCCCAGGATGAGGACGATGGAGAAGAAGCCGGGAAAAGGAAAAAGACCGACAGCTAGGAGCAGTCCCTCTCCAATGGATACAGCCAAAAGCTTGACCGAGGGAAAAGCGCCAATCAGGAAAATCCCTCTCAGGATAGTAGCTAGGAGGCCGAAGAGGACCAAGAGCAGAGGGAAGGAATACGGGAGGATCTTGCGCCTGGGGATCCCGAGAATTCCCAGAAGGTAGTCGATGGGCAAGAAGGCCCTGCCCATTATCTGCCCCAGGGGATTCGTGTAAAAGCTGGAAGTGAAGATTGCAACGAACCACAGGACCATGTATCCCTGGAATACCAGTTGGACCAGTTCCAGCAAGCTTCTCCCTACGGCCTCTTGGAGATCCGGGAAGCCAGCTAGGGTGTTGAGAATCCCCCTGAAGATGGCCACGACCACCACCGTGAGCAGGATCCCCTGCCACGGGGCTCTGGTCACGTAGCGAGAAGGCGCAAGCAGAGGCTCCGTTATCCTGTAAAGGAGCCCGTAGATGGGATTGAAGTGCGCTTCGGATGGACGAATGAGGAGCCTGAGGAGCAGAGCCACTATGATAATATCGAGCAAACCCTCTATAAGTTGCATCGCCCTCTCTCCGCAATTCCTTTCCAGAGGAAGTGAGAGGAAACGTAACCCAACCGGATCTCTTTTTCAACCCCATGATCTGGGCCTTGCCTCGATGGTGCAATTCGGGGCAATAATGGGGAGGATTCAGCCACGTTTTTGGACCCCAAGGAGATGTCCTTGGGCCAAAGGAGGAGAGATGCGAAGGGCTGGAGATTGCTCAAACAGGCTTTTCAGGACCAGGAGGGGCCGTTACGATCTCAAGGCCAGGGTCTTTCAATTGGGAGAAGACTATGTCGTCTGCATATGGGGAGGGGATAGACCCCATGTGGGTGCAGTGGGAATGGCCCTTCCCAGACCCAGCCTCAGGGATCCCCAGAGGACAAGCAGCACTGGTTCCGTTTTCACTTATCCGGGCCACAAGGAGGACCATTTGGTCAAGGAGGCGGCCGAAAGACTGGCCGCCTCCTTAGGTGGGAACGTAGTTGTTTGTGCTGGAGCCCACTGGGAGGAGCTAGATTCGAGAGGAATAGAGGAGGTCCTTGAGAATTCGAGAAGATTGGTCTCCACAATCATCCGTCACCTTTTGCCCTCTCCAAAGCGCAGGGGATGCCCCTGAGGTTCACGCTCCCAACTAAGGGATCGAAGGGAGGAGAGTCACAGGTTAGCACGTTGATATTGGCATCTTTCCATCCGAAAAGGGTCTCGTATCCCCTCTCTGGGTACCACCAACCGTAAGCGGCACACACCACCCGTGCATCCAGGCCTTGCACAATCTTGGCCTTCTGTCTTATGCTGCCTTTTTCCGTTCTTATCCATATCCATTCACCATCCCCTATTCCCAGAAGAGCAGCTGTCTCGGGGGCTATCTCGCAGAAGGGCTCAGGGGAGATCTTTCTCAAGGAGGGGATCTGTCTCCATGCCGAATGGAAGAAGACGGGGTTCTTGGCACTGGTGAGGATGAAGGGATAATCCTTGGATGGGGACGAGGCGGCCTCAGTGGTCTCCTCAAATCCGGGCAGGGGATCCAATCCCCTCTCCCTGAGCTGATCGCACCTGAGCTCCACTTTCCCTGACGGCGTTCTGAAGCCTTGCTGAATGTAAGACCTGTATGTCCTCTCACCCCACAGAATGAGTCTTTCCTTGAACTCCTCATAGGTGAGACCCGAGGGGGACAGAACCGCATCGAGAATTTGGGCCTCGTCCTCCCAGAAAGCGTCCTTGAAACCGAGCCTTCTTCCCAACTGATTGAGGATGCGAATATCCGACCAGGCCTCTCCAGGGGGATCCACTATCTTTGGCCTCCCTAGAACGAAGGATTTGGGAAGCCCATAATTTCCAATGTCATCGAACTCCATGTGGGTGGCCACAGGGAGCACAAGATCTGCGAGCGCGGCAGTTGGCGTCATGAAGATCTCAGCCACAGCCAGAAATTCAAGGCCCTCCAGGGCCTTTCGCACCCTGTTGGAGTCGGGATAGCTCAGAAGTGGATTCGTTCCTTGAAGATAAGCCATTTTTATGGGATGGGGATCTCCTTCAAGAAAGGCCTTGGTTGCGAGTTGAGCCGGGACAGTGGCGAGAAGTGGATGGAAATTCCAGCTCCCGCTGAGCATCATCTTCCTTCTTTCGGGCAGGCGATCCATCAGCACGAACTCCCTCAATCTCATGAGGGCAGGAGGGGAAGGCCTCACATTGCCCCCAGGCTCCTCCAGGTTCCCACCCAGGGCCATGAGGCAGGCAACTGCCCTGCATGCTTGGTGAGCGGAGGTTGTGTGCTCCAGGGCATTTCCCATCTGGATAGCCGATGGCCTCTCTTTGGAGTAAAGCCTGGCTGCCTCCCTTATGAGATGGGCAGGGACCCAGGTGATCTCCTCCACCCTCTCCAGGGGATAGTCCTTGAGCCTCTCGGCAAGCTCCTGGAATCCCACAGTCCACTTCCTGACAAATTCCATGTCCACGAGGCCTTCCTCCACCATCACCCTCATCATCCCCATGGCCAGGGCAACATCCGTTCCAGGTCTCGGTCTCAGCCATATGCGAGCCTTGCTCGTCATCCTGGTGGGTCTGGGGTCAACGATGATGAGGGAGCTTCCCCTATCCAATGCCCTTCTGAGCCTCGACGATATGGTGGATTCCTCATTGGTCTGATCCAGATTGCTCCCCCAGAGGACTATGCATCTTGGAGGATGATCGTAGTCCACCTCGGGCCAAAAGCCGAATGTTAGGACGGACGATATTTCCCTGGGCATGTGACACATGTTTCCAATCCCGGCGACATTGGGGGAGCCAATCACATTGGCAAGCCTCATCATCAACCAGAACTCCAATCCCTTGGGCGCTCCCTGGGCGAAGACTATGGAGTTGGGGCCCTCTCTCTGGGAAACCTCCCTTATCTTCCTGGACAGGATCTCCAAGGCCTCATCCCATCCTATGGCTCGCCACCTCCCCTCTCCCCTGGAGCCCACCCTGAGAAGGGGTCTTGTGAGTCTGTGGGGGTGGTGAAGCCTCTCTATCGCTGCGAGTCCCTTTGGACAGACGAAACCAAAACTTATTGGAGAATCAGGATCTCCTTCCACCTTTGTCACCTGGCCATCCTTCACAGTCACAAGGAGACCGCATCCGCCGTGGTCCATCCTCGCACAATGGGTCCTGTAAACCTTCTCCATGATCCATCTCCTGAAGGGCGTCTTTCGTTGGCAATCATAAAGGGCAGGGCAACAGGTTGCAAGAAGACTTTCCGTGCGCTAGAAGGAGCTAGAAGGGTCCTCTTCAGAGATGCCCCTCCAGGGAACAAGGGGACTTTCATGGGAGAAGGGCTCATCTCGGATTTCCAGAAGGCGTGTGCGGGGAAGAGAGGGACATACATTGTCGTCTACGAGCTCAGGGAGCAAGCCATATTGAGGATTGGAAGACTCGGCATAGTCAAGTTTCCTCCGGGGACTTTCCTCTATGTGGGAAGTGCCCTCGGACGAGGGGGCTTCTGGCCGAGGCTGAGGAGGCATCTTTCGGCTCCGAAAAGGCCCAGGTGGCACATAGACTTTTTTCATCCGCCCGCTATGGCCGTGGAGGTCTGGGTGAGGGAGAGCGAAGAGAGGCTGGAGTGCAAATGGTCCTCGAAGGTAAAGGAGCTAGAAGGCTCTTTTGTTCCTGTGAGGGGCTTCGGCTCTTCGGACTGTGGGTGCGAGGCTCATCTTTTGGGATTCGCCAAAAGGCCTTTCCTCGAGCCATTGATGCTGGAGCTGGAAGCATGCCTCTTGTACGGGAGCCCCATGGCAATTGGACCCCCAAGCCTCATTTCCCCCGAGACCTAGCCCGGATCATTCACCGAGGCCCTTTGATCTCGGCCCTCAACCTTCTGGCTGAGACCATGATTCACAGCTCAAAGGGCTTTCCAGAAGGAACCTTCTTCCCCAATAGAGGGGCGTGGTTGGAGCCAAACGATGGGGGATCCCTCTTGATGAGGGCCCTCAGGAGTTCGTTTCTCTCCAATTCCCTTTTGAGAAAATTCCTCGCCCCTTTTCTGTCCATCCCGTCCGAACCATGGAAATCCACATAGAGGCTGAGATCCTCCTCTCCTCGGCCTGGAAACTCCCTCAATTTTAGGCCTCGGAGCTCCCTTTCGCGCCTTGGCAGGTTGAGGATGGAAGGATGGATGAAATCCACGGCCTCGTGATTTTCCAAGAGGAACTCAGCTGTCTTCCTAGCATCCTCGATGGTCTCCCCTGGTATTCCCAAGAGCACATAGACATAAGTGGCTATTCCAGCCTCATGAAGCGCGAAGAGGACCCTCTTTGCCACATCAACCCTTGTGCCCTTGCGAAGAATTTGGAGAATCTTCATGGAGCCGCTTTCAAGGCCCAGCTTGAGCATGCGACAACCGGATTCATACAGGCCCCGGGCCACCTTGGGCTCTGCTAGCAAGGGTTCCATCCTGGAAAAACCGAACCATCTCACACCGAGCTTGCTTCGGCTCAGCTCCAGAAGCACCGGAGGGGGAATGGCGTTGTCCATGATGTGGATCCAGTGGGAATCGCTCTTCTGGGCCACTTGAGCGATTCTTCCGGGCACCTCCCTGGGATCAATGGTCATGAAGGTGGAAGCGCCCTCTGCCTCGGGACAAAACCTGCATCTTCCCCAGTGACATCCCCACGAGGTGGAAAAGGGCACTATTGTCTCGGGTGAAAAGTATCTTTTGAGGGAAAGCTGAGAGAAGTCGGGGGCGGGGATGGGATCCTCCATATCTCCATCGACCCCCATCAATTGGGCAAGGGGAAGGTAGCCTCTTCCTGGTATCACCCTGTCAATCCATGGCCTCAGATCTGGGTTTTTCCCCAATCTATGCCAGGATGTCACGAGGCCTCCCCCCATTGCGATCCTGATATGGGGAAGATCCCTCTTGATGGCCCCTGCTATGGCCATGGCTGGAAGGGCTTGCCCCAGAAACTGGACCGAAAGGCCCACCCAATGAGGTCTAGCCACCTTCACCTCCGAGAGGGCCCTATCCATGATCCTCTCGCCCACTGGACCCAGATCTGGTTTTTCGGCCATCTTCACAAGATCTTTAGTCCTCAGGGGGCTTAGGATGGGGTGCTTGAAATTGGTGAAGCTTATCCTCGGGGCCCGAGCTCCTTCGGACCGAAGCCAGAGCACTCTCTCCAAATGTCTCACGAGGCTCACGTAATTGCTGAGGCTATTCAAGGCCGAAGGAGACTTGAACTCCTTCACCAGGGCTTCGAGCCTCGAGAGGCTCCTCTTGGAGAAGGTGTCTTGGGGAGGAGGTGTGGGGAAATCCCTCGAGAGCAGGATCTCGTAAGCCTCCACGTTTAGATCCAGGACAGTCACTTCCACACCCCTTTTTCTGAGAAACGAGGCGAGAGAGCATATCCCGAGAGGAGGCCCTGCTGGAAGAGCGAAAGGCGGATATATCAACAGAATCCTACTCAACCTCTAACCCCCGAGATTCCATTGGCTAGCCTTCGGTGGATTCCTCTTTTGCCTTGGTCTTGAGCCTTGCGCAAAGCTCTTCAAGTGGCGTATCTTTCTTTTTCCCAGGGTTCATTTTACTGGAGAATAGTCCCCATATGGAGGCTCAGTGAAGGAGATGGAAAAGGCAGCTCAAGTCGAGAGGCTCTCTTCAAAGCTTCCCCTGGATGTGATCTTCTCTCCGAGATCCGTGGCTGTTGTGGGAGTTTCGCCCAAGGAGATGAATGTCAATAGGTTCTTTCTCGAGTCCCTGGTGGAGATGGGGTTTCCTGGAAGGCTTTTCGCCTTGAATCTCAGAGGAGAAAAGGTGGACCATTTTCCCACTTACAAGAGGCTTACAGAGATACCAGATCGAGTGGATCACGTAATAGTTGCTGTGCCAGCATCCTCGGTCTGGGATGTATTGCAAGATGCCGCGAGGAAAGAGGTCCAATCCGTCACGGTATTCACATCGGGATTTTCCGAATCGGGCGACCCTGAAGGAGCTCTTCTGGAGGAGAGAATAAGGGAATGGATCAGGGCCCAGCCTTTCAGACTCATAGGGCCCAACTGTATGGGTGTCTATTGTCCTTCTAAGGGGCTCAGCTTCAGGCCTGACTTCCCCAAGGAGCCTGGGCCCATCGGATACGTGTCCCAAAGTGGAGGCATGACCATCTCGGGAATTCTCTTTGGAGCTTCCAGAGGACTCAGGTTCTCCAAGGCAGTCTCCTACGGCAATGAGGCCGATGTCTCCAGTGTCGAGCTCCTCAAGCACCTCTCCAGGGATGAATCCACGGGACTAGTGTGGCTCTATATTGAAGGGACAAGATCCGGCAAGGACTTGAGGGAAGCCATGGAGGAAGTTGCCAGAAGGAAGCCTCTTCTCGTGCTCAAGGGAGGCAAGACATCCACGGGCGTGAGGGCAGCTAGATCCCACACAGGTTCCATGGCTGGGTCGTCGGATGTGTGGAGAGCCCTTCTCAGACAGGTGGGGGCCATAGAGGTGGATGATCTGGAAGATCTGGTGGGGACGACCCAGTGCATCCTGTGGTCCAGGAGGCCGAGGGGAAGGAGGATTGCCTTGGTGTGCGTGAGCGGCGGGCTCAGCGTCAACTACACAGACAAGGCCGTCAAGGCCGGGTTCGAGGTCCCGAGGCTCAGTGGATCTCTGATCAAGAAGCTGAGAGGCGTTCTGGACCTTCCGGGGACAAGCATGGAGAACCCTCTGGATTTGGCTGCGGGGTTCTTCAGGTATCCCCTCTTTCCCGAAATCTTCAAGCTCCTGGACTCCTCTGGGGAGATAGACCTGGTGCTCCTGATCTTGGCCCTGGAATATTTTCACATCCCTGAACACAGGCTTCCGGGCATAACCATGGCAACGGTGCGAACCTGCGTGGGCGCCCTCAAGGGGCTTGTAACCCCCTCCATCGTGGTCATGCCCCACGGTCTTGGAGGCCCCGGGAGAACCGAGATCGAGAGAATGTTTCTCGAGGCCGAGATTCCAGTTTTCCAGACTGTAGAGAGGGCCTTGAGGGCTATGAGCCTCTGGTGCGGCTCAAGGATTCTATGAAGCTTCTGAGCCTCTGGCCTTGCTGCTCGTTTATCTGGAGGAAGTGGATACCGATGAGGTATGCCTTCTTGCCCTTGACGCGCACTCGTCTACCTTGCACCGCATAACCCAAGGCGACGAGGGGATCGTTTTGCCTGGGAAGGTAGATCTGCATCATGATCTGATTCCTCACAGTGGGTATGGCATTGTAGAAAAAGTGGATTCCATCCAGTTTGAGGACCGGGCTTATGATGGAGACCCCTCCTAGACTGATGTCCCAAAGGGTGGTCCTGTAAAACTTGGATACCTTTCTTCTGTCTTCGCCGCTTATGAGGGCGAAGCGCATGGGAAGAGGCAGGCGGAACCTCAGATGTTTTCTAGTATCGAGGGGCGATATATTCATGCCTTCAGCCAGCTGCCTTCTCGGCCTCGATGAGGCAGTCCATCCTCTCTCCCCTCCTTATCCAGGCGACCTTTGCGAAGCCAGAGGCCAGGAGATCTTCCTCCAACTCTTGGAAGGTGTACGTGTTGCCCCCTTTTGTGGAAACGAGCATGTTCACTGCAAATATGGCCCCAGCAACGGGCTTTGTGCGCGAAGGGTCCATCACGTGGTCCCGTATGAGGATCCTCCCCCCTGGGACAAGGGCATCCCGTGCCTTGGCGAAAAGGGCCCTGTTCTGAGATCTGGAATTCTGGTGAACTATGGCCGAGAGAAAGACCAGGTCATGGCCTGGTGGAAGAGGGTCTCTCTCGAAGTCCCCACCTACAAGTTCAACCCTGTGAAGGAGCCCCTCTCGCTCCAACCTCTCCCTCGCCATGGGGATGACCTTGGGAAGGTCGAAGATGGTCGCCCTGAGATCCTCCTTTGCCCTCAGGAAGGCCACTGTGTAAGTGCCCGAGGCCCCTCCCACATCGAGCATCCTCCTAACCCCCTCTAGATTCACCGAGGAGACTATCTCCGGCGCCAGATTTCTCGCGAGGACGTGCATGGCTCCTATGAAGGCTCGCCTCTCCTCATCCGACCTTTCCTCCCAGGGGCTAGCCCCCTCGGGGGTCCCCTCCACGAGGACCCTGGAGAGGCTCCCCCACCTTCTCCAGAGGCTCCCCATGTGGAGAATGAGGGGGATGATGGATTTCTCGGATTCCGAGGAAAGGTAGGGATAGAGGTAAGAGGGGGTCCTGTAAAGAGATCCCTCCTTGTCCAGAAGACCGAGGGCTGCCAAAGCATCCATGAAGATGGTCGCTGCCCTCTCATCCAGCCCCAATTCCTGGGACAGCTCCTTCGATGATTTGGCCTCCCGGCCCAATCGGGTGAAGATGTCAAGCTCAGCTCCAGTGAGGAGTATCCTGCTTTTCTGGAAAGCCCTAGCCACCTCCGCTAGGCTATCCGGGGTCCATGGGCGCATCTCCATGTGGCCTCCTTCTCACCAGGAGATTCTTGGCTCGAGGGGTCAAGGGATTCCATTCCCATCCGGATTCGAGCTCCCTTGAAGTGCTCTCTCATATCTTTCCAGTTGTCTCAAATAGTGCTCCTTCGAGCCCCTTGTCAGCTCAGCCGCTCTCCTCTCCAACTCTATTGCCTCCTTTATCCGCCCGTTTACGAACAAGGCCTCTGCCAGGGTGTCCAAGATGTGGGGTTCATCGGGCCTCAACTGGGCTGCCTTCAAGGCGAGCTCCAGGGCCTCTTCCGGTCTTCTGAATTTTTGATCATTGGCTGTGGAATAGAGCCAGGATAGATTGTTCAAAGCCTCCGGGTTTTGGGGATCCAGTTCTATGGATCTTCTGAGGGCCTTTTCCGCCTCTTGAAGATCTCCCTTTTCGAGGGCCATGGTTCCCATCAAATACCACGCATCGGAGTTCCCCGCTTCTTTCTCCAGGACTGAGAAGATGACCTTCTCCCTCAAAGCAAGGAAGAGCTTCCCCTCCCATTGAAAGTTCCTCCAACCCACAAGACAAAAAAGGAGACCAGCCAGGAGCACCAGGTACCCTCCCACCAGAAACCTGACCTTCTTGTGGTGTCTAGTTGCCTCCTTTGGATCCCTCTGGCACTTGAGGAGAAAGGAGATCCTCTCCTCAATGCTATAGTGATGCCAACTGGGCATGGAGCGCACAAGGGGATGAAAGCCCCCGATCTTGTCCAATGACCTGATGAGGGGGAAGGCCTCCCCCTGAATTTCCAGAGCGTTGAGATCGGCCTGTCTCTCGAAGTTTCTCGAAAAGAGACCGAAACCCAACCTCAGGTACACCAGGGCAATGAGCACAATCCCTATCATGGAGAAGATCTTGAGATGGGAGACCACTGCCTCGAATGTCCCAGGAGGCCTCTCGGAGAAAACCTCCGACCCCCCAACTAGCCAAATTCCCGTCATCACACCAAGGGGCATCACCTTGAGGAAGAGATCCAGGAGAATCGTCAAGCCCATCATGAAGGCCACATAGAAGACCATGTGCCTGTGGTTTATATGCCCTATCTCGTGCGCCATCACTGCCTCGAGCTCCAGATCGTCCAGGGTCTCGAGAAGCGATGGCGTGACGAGCACGTATCTGGAGCCGGGGAAAACCCCCAGAACCCCAGCTGTAGACATGGAGTCCTGAAGCACTGTCCAGAGCCTTATGTCCTTGTATTTGAACTTGTGGTCCCCGAAGAACTTCTCGAGCCTCTCCCTCTTCGGCCCCTGGGGCAAGGAGGGGCACCTCCAGAGCCTGAGCAAGACCCCTGGAAATGCCCACAACATGGCCATGAGAAGGACGAGAAGCGCTCCCAGGGACCAAAGTGGATTCTCATCCAGCTTCCTCTGAAGCCCAGGGGAGATGACCGAAAGGATGTCCATGGAGAGCATTATGAAGAGCCATGGGAAGAGAACAGGCAAGAAAAACCCTGCCTGAAGCACTATATGACTGAGAAGTCCTTTGCCCGAAAGGTGCCTTCCAGGATATGTCGCAATCCAAACCCCTAAGGCTGCCACGAGGAAAGGCGCGATGCCCAAAAGGCTCACTAGCGCCTGCCCACCCTTTCCCGCCACCTGCAGCGACCACTCCCTCCATCCCGTGAAATAAACCAAGGCGCCGTAGAGGACCGTTGCCCCTATGACGAATTTCTGGCTGACCGAGGAATGGAGGATCTTGAAAATCTCCCTGTCCAACACCCCTTTCTTTCTGAGGTGGGAGAGGGAAAACAAAAGGCGACATATAAAAAAGTAGATCCCCAGGGAGACCAAGATGATCCCCAGCCTTCCCACGGAATCCAAGGACTTGCTCAGCCCAGATGAGGGAAGAAGCTCGAAGAGGAGAATTGCAGCCAAAGTGACAAGGACATTTCCGTACATGCCAGCTGATCTTTCCCGAGTGCAGCGATCTCAGAGTCCTCTTATGCCTCTGTCCCCCATTTCCTCGAGATGGAGGCTTCCATTTCCAAAATCTTCTCCCTTTTCCCCTCTGCCCGTGGGGGAAATTCCCCTCACCCCTGGGCCTCCCAGGATTCCCAAAGGACTAAGGGCCTCTTCTTTGGAGCCCTTCCCTCTCCTTTCGGCCAAGCCCCTTCCATCTCTCCCCCATCTCTTCCAGGATTTGCAAATACCTGTCCCGAAATACCAGATCCTGTCTGCTCAACAGGGATCTGCAAAAACTTATGTGGGGGGTCAGGTCCAGGCCGTGGGGATTGCTCCCTTCCTTGGCAGCGCTGTCCAAGGCGACCAGGGCATAGAATGTGGCAAGGGAAGCTATTTTTGGAGAACGCCTCCTCAGATAGCCCTGACCGCCCATGGTGTTGAGAAGGAAAGCGGCATAGTCTAGGAAGGTTCCTCGGGAGATTGCCGGAGCCTGGGGGTTGCATTTATCCTGAGCCGCAACCCACCTGTAGAGCGCCATGGCCATGGGCTCGGAGAGGGCCTCCTCGTTGGCCATTATCTCGTTGATCAGGGAGACCCTCCTGGGTCCCAGTACCCTGTAGAAGTGGAACACATTGGCCAGAACCGCATCCGGTCTTCTCATCTCAGCCGATGCAACTGGGACAACCGAGGAGAGATCCCTCAGGGCCATCTTCAAAAGCTCGAAGGATCCCCCTTGAGGAAGCTGGCCTGCCAAATATGGTCTTCTGTCGAGCTCCGAACAAATGGCCTTCAGGTCCTCTTCCACTTCAACGCAATCCTTAGGGGCCAGGAGATCATCTGGCCACTTGGGGTAAGAGCCGGTCAGTTCAGCCCACTTTCTCACTTGTTCCGGTGCTATCTCCTGGGCCAACGGTTGAGGCTGGGCCGGAATAGGATGTTTCAGGGAGGCTATCTTCTCCCTGCAGTTTGCATCCATCTCTTCGGCCAAGGGCTGACAGAGCCTTCTCGATATCTCGTCCCATTGCCAGATGATGAGGGCGAGGGCTATGAGGACAAGCACCATCAAGATCCAGAAAGCCCTCCACCCACTGGATCCGCCTTTCTTGTTCTCACTCATGGCACCTTTATCCTCGACTGGAGAAGCATTCACGATGAGCTTCTCTGTCTCAGCCAACTCCTGAGCTCTTTCTTGAGAACCTTCCCAGCTGCGCTGACTGGGAGCTCATCCAAGAAGATGACCTCCCTGATCCTCTTGTAGGCAGCCACTTTGGAATTGACGTGATCCATGAGTTCCTCTGATGTGACCTCCTGCCCCTTCTTGAGCTTCACGAAGGCCACGGGCGCTTCGCCCACCTCCACATCCTCCTTGCCCACAACGGCACACTGCTCCACAGCGGGATGAAGGAACAGGACCTCTTCCAACTCTCTGGGGTAAACATTATACCCCTTGTATATGATCATGTCCTTCTTGCGGTCCGTGATGTAGAGAAAGCCATCCTCGTCCAGATGACCTATGTCACCGGTGAAAAGCCACCCCTCAACCAGCACTTTCTCGGTCTCTTCGGGCCTCATCCAGTAGCCTTTCATCACTTGAGGTCCTTTTATGCATATCTCGCCATCTTCGCCGGGGGGAAGCTCCTCCTGTGTGGCCACGTCCACGATCTTCACCTCTGTATCGAAAAGGGGGAGGCCCACGCTTCCCTCCTTCACCTGATCCCTGAAGGGCGGATTGAAGGTCGCGCACATGGTGCACTCGCTCAGGCCGTACCCTTCGGCCACAAGTCCAGAGAAGGCCTTCATCATCTTTCCCAGCACGGATCTTGCGAGGGGGGCCGCCCCTGATGCTGCGAGTTTCACAGAGGAGAGGTCGTATTTGTCGAAGTCCGGATGGTTCACCAGGGGGATGTAGAGTTGGGGAGCGCCTCCCAGAAGTGTGGCCCTATACTTGACCGCTGCGGTCAGGTACTCTGTGGGATCGAATCGGGGAAAGACCACCATGGTATTGCCGCTGTAAATCTGGTTGTTGAGGTATCCAACGACACCCATGGCGTGGAACCAGGGAACCACAACCAGGGCTGTCTCCCTGTCGGGCTGGGTGAGCCTGTCCCTCGCGGGATCAACCCCCTGCGGGTATTGGCTCACTATGATTCCGTCCTTCAGGGATGGCTTGGACCCACTGAACCAATGGGAGACCTGGAGCACATTGGCCACTACATTGAAGTGGGTGAGCATGGCCGCCTTGGGCAGTCCAGTGGTGCCGCCCGTGTATGCCAAGTGGGCGAGGTCCTCCTTGGGGTCGATGGCCACTTGGGGAGGCTCCTCTTTGTTGTCCTTGATGAGAGTGACCATGTCTAGTGTTTCCGGAATTGGGACTTTGGACAAGGGCTTCAAGGGAGCATTCAGGGCGGAAAAGCAATCTGCCAGACTAGTGGTGATCACCCTTTGGACCTGGGTCTCATCGAGGACGTTCCTTATCCCGGGGAAGAGAAGGTCCAAGGAAATCAGGGTGGTTGCTCCCGAGTCCCGCAATTGGTATTGGGCCTCATGGGGAGAGAGGAGGGGGCTCAAGGGTGTGAATATCCCACCTATCTTGAGAAGGCCAAAATATGCGATGGCGAACTGGGGACAGTTGGGAAGGTGAATTGCCACCCTGTCCCCCTTCTTCACCCCCAAGGCCGCGAGGGCAGAGGCAAACCTTCTCGAGAGTTCCAGGAGCTCCCCGTAGGTGAGCTCGAGGCCCGAGAATATGATGGCGATCCTATGGGGTACCCTCCTCGCCGTGTTCTCGAGGAGGGCTGTAACCGGAATCTCCGGATAATCGAGACTCTTGGGCCAACCCTTGGGCCAGCATTTGAAGTTCTTGGCCATGGCACATCACCTCCCCCGTGACTGTAGGCCGATGAGATCTCTTAGCCTTTCCACCAGTGCTCTCAGGGAAAGACCTCCCCACCATGACCTGGACTCCTGGGCAAAATACTTGGCCTCGAGTCTTCTCTTCACTGTCTCGGCCTGGAGTCGGGCCATGAGGAGCTGCTCCTCGGGGATTTTCCTCTGGGTGTAAGCTCTCAGTCTTCCAAGCTCCCCCCGGTCAAGCCAGATTCCGCGACATCTATCGCACCTATCCACCTTGATCCCGCTCGAGTAATCGTAAACCGCTTTGGCCATGTTCCCTCCGCATCTGGGACAGGCCAAGGGGCTCTCTGCCCAGATGGGCTTCTCCGCATCTGGAGGCTCCTCCTTTGGGAGATCGGGAGGTGGTGTCCTTTTTATGCTCCTCGTGAAGTCCTCCCGGGAGATCCACATGCCTCCACACTTGGGGCAAAACTCAACTGAGGCATCTTCCAGAAAGTGGCCCTTGAGGTGAACATGGCATCTGGGGCACAGAGAAGAGGCCTTTTCACTTCCATTGGAACCATCAGGGGGAGATGATATCATTCCTCGGGCCTCCTTCGGATCCTTATAGAAAGCCGTGGCTCGCCTCCCTCGAGGGGTCTGAGCTGGCCTCGCCGTCTCCCCTGGAGGGAGTCTTCACAGAAGGCATGGTGCCAGAAGTGTCTTGAAACCGCAAGGGAATCTCTTTACAGTGGAGGGGCTTGATCTGGAATGTGAGCCTGAGGAGGACCTCTATGGATCTCACCCCCCTTTCCCCAGAGCCAGAGGGAAGGCCCCTTTTTATAGGGAGCCTTCCTTTCCAGGACCATGGCGAGGCCCTGGAGGAACTCCTCAAGAGATGTCCCGAGAGCCCCAACTGGATACAGCTCCCCTCCAACCCCAGGGAGGGTTTCCTGGTCCAGTTCACGGAGGGGTTGCCCGGGTTCCGAAGGGATCCCAGACCCCTGGTCCTGAACCAGGGAGAGGAGTTCCAGGAGGAGCTCCTCAGATTCTACGAGGCGTATCTCGAGGTGGTAGAGGCAAAAAGACCCGTGGAGGAGTCCCTTTTCCAGTCGACCCCAGAGGCCGTGCCTGGTCTTTACAAGCTATTGGAGCTCCTCGAGGCCATGGGCCCAGTGAAATTCGTCAAGGGCCAGATAAGCGGGCCTCTCACGATACTCCTGGCCTTGCAGGATTCGTCCGGGAGACTGGCCTATTACGACGAGAGGGTCAGGGACGCAGCGGTGAGGCTCCTCGCCATGAGGGCCAGGTGGCAGACGAGGAAGCTTGTGGCAGCTGGAGGCAAGGCCATTGTCTTTGTCGACGAGCCAGCTCTGGGCCATGTGGGAAGCTCGGTCTTTATAGGAGTGGAGCTCGAGAGGGCCTTGAGGGACCTGGAGGAAATACTCTTGGGAATAGAGGATGAGGGAGGGTGGCCAGGAATACATGTGTGCGCGAATGCGGACTGGGGGAGCATTCTGGGGGTGCGGGGCCTCAGGGTCTTGAGCTTCGATGCCTTCTCGTACTTCGAGCGCTTTTCCCTCTTCAAGGAGGAGATCCTCGGTTTTCTGGAAAGAGGGGGGATCATCGCCTGGGGAATAGTGCCTACGGACTCTCACAAACTGGATACCTCCACGGTCGAGGATCTGGCCGAGCTCTGGATCCATCAGGCGGGGTTTTTTTTCTCGGAGGGGCTCCAGGCGAAAGATCTCCTCGCAAGATCCTTCATAACCCCCTCTTGCGGCCTTGGCAGTTTGGACAAGGAGAGGGCTCTCAGGGCAATGGACCTCACAGCTAGCCTCTCCCAACTCCTGAGGGGAAAATTTCTCTGCTCCCATTGATGATCAACTACTGGGGCTCGGGGCTCAAGGCCCTTTCTTCAGAGCCTTGTTGAAGTAACCGAGACCGAGATCGGGGAACTCCTCCTGGAGAATCCTTTTGAGTTCCCTCATTCCCATGGCCCCGGATGCCGAGGTGGGCATGCTCGCCAAATAGAGCTCTGGATCTATACAGAGGTTCTTGAGATGGAGGAACTTCACCCCGGTTCTCTCTATGAGCCCTCTGAGGGCCTCCCACTCTTCCTTCTCGTCGCTTATCCCGGGGAAGACCAGGTAGTTGACCATGGTAAATATACCCCTTTGGGAGCAGATCCTAAGAGATTCCTCCACATCCTCCAGGTCGAAGCCCCTTGGTCTGACGTAGGCCCTGAAAAGAGGGGGCCTGGCGCTGTTCAGGCTAATTCTCACGGAGTCGAGTCCCCTGTCCACCAATGCTGCCAGCTCCTCCGGCATGCTCCCATTGGTGTTGAGGTTTATGGTGCCCTTGCTCGTCCTGGACCGGATCTTCTGGATCGCCTCTCCTATGAGGGAGGCCTCGGTCAGCGGTTCTCCCTCGCATCCTTGCCCGAAGCTCACTATGGGATCCTCTGCCCTCTCTAGGTGCTCAACGGCCAATTCCACTATCTCCTCCACAGAGGGCCTGAAGCTCATCCTCCTATGGGCAGGAGGACAGGAGCCTTTGGGTTGGCGGGACAGACAGCCCAGACAACTCGCATTGCACCTTCTGCTCACAGGAAGGGGGGCCTCCCATCTCTGGAGAAAAAGGTTCTTCGCAGCGAAACAGTGATTCACCAAAGCGCAGTTGGCCAGATGCCGAAGAAGAGGGCCCCCAGTCTTCGAGGAGAGCCTCTCTTCGACTTTTGGAAGCACTTCCCTGTCGTCGAAATTTCTCGGGTCCCAGTGGGGGTCTTCCTCTATTCGAAATGCGCTTGCCACATAGCTACCCTCCTTGAAGCCCACTGCCGTATAGGCCCAGAGGGGAAGCACATATTTTTTCTCCGAGAAATGGGCTGCTGGAAGAAGGGTCCGCACATAGCCTGGCTCGAGAAAACCAGCCACTGCCCAGCACTTGACCTTCTTTTTCCCGACCTTCTCGCTCTCCAGGATCACGAGATCCCCTGTGTCCGGATCCATCCCTATGGGGTGGCAACCAGGCAGGAAAAACAACCGGCTCATCTCTGGAAGGGTGGTCCACTCTTCTTCCGTGGGCAAAACTAGATCCCTTCCAGACCTCCCCAGAGCGAGAAGATAGGGATGGTCGAATATCCGACCCTTCTCGTCCGAAAAGAGCAGCCTTGGGAGGGAATCGGCCTCTTTTCCCAGAGCCTTCATGAGGAAAATTATACCACCTGTGGGCCTCGGGATCATGGGCAGGAGGCGCGAGAAATGACCATCCACACAGGTTTCTGGATTTGGTCAAGGGGCGGGCTCTGCACGCCCGCAACGACGGAATTGGCCTCGCCGGAGCATGTCCCCATTTGGCCACCGGGTGTTCGTTTGCCCCCGATGATCATGTTATGCCCCGGCTTGCGCCCGGCCCGTATCGGCGGACGCACGGAGTGCGTCCCTCCGAGAAAACCGCCCTCGGCATCA